>Ga0209442_1000299_pt1 | contig 29771 bp, 26 predicted proteins | sample LauGreSBDMM110DD_2_FD_187565 | JGI IMG/M metagenome (GOLD analysis project Ga0209442, IMG submission 187565) | Freshwater lake microbial communities from Lake Michigan, USA - Sp13.BD.MM110.DD (SPAdes) (version 2) | ecosystem: Environmental > Aquatic > Freshwater > Lake | place: Lake Michigan...
CGCTTCCCCTCCGCCCCCCTTTTGGACTAAAAACCTCTCTTACGGGCCTATAGCTCAATGGTTAGAGCAGGGAACTCATAATTCCTTGGTTCCCGGTTCAAATCCGGGTGGGCCCATTTTACTTTCGGCTAATAGTTAAGGACTTACGGATTCTAAAGCCCCTGCAAATAGGGGCCTAAGTCCTCTTTTGGCCCGATCTGCGAGTTTGCTAGGGAATCCGAGAACCTTGCGACACCCTTCAAGCGGGATTAAGGCCTTTGTTGGGCCCCTGTTGTATTCCGGTTCAAAAACACCCAAGTCTTTTGATGAGAAATCTGCAGGTGACGTCCCACGTCCACAGGGGAGGGGCTCTGAGGAGACTCCTGACGGGGCGGGGTAGGGCTTGTTCTACGCGGTCGGCCGGGCATACTGTCCCAATGAGCGACCCCGAGGCAGAGAGCAAAAACGTGCATCAGGAAAATCGTCCAGCCGTAACAAAAAGAGAACCAAAGCGGACTGGACGCGGTATGGGATGCCTTGGCGGTGTTATAACCTACTTGGTGCTTGGTGGACTAACTACGTTGATTTATGCGAGTAGCGACGCTGTTGGTATTCACGGGTGGTGGCGTGGATATGGTGGAGGCGATTGGTGGCATCTGCCTGGGGTTATTTTCAGTCTTTTTTACGGGCTTACCTGGCCAATAGCTGGTTTAGCCCTGTTAATTGCTTTCATAAATTCTTTAGTGGACTGGATGCGGTATGGGATGCCTTGGCGGTTTAAGAAGAAATGAAGCCCCGCAAGCGTGCGTCCCGTCCGGCAAAGTCGTCGTCGAGCTCTTGCACTTAGTCGGCTTCGGTCACGGCCACGCGGTGAAGCCGTCTATCGTGGTTGCACCACGCGGTTGGCCGGGCAGTCTATCCGAATGACCGAACCCCAAAGCGAGCCGCCTCCATTGAACCCTCGCACCTACTCACCTTTGGGTTTTTTCAATCAGTCTTGGATCGTTCAGGCCGTTATAGTGGGCGGCGGCTGCGTTATCAGCGTCGTGATCAGCGTCGTGATGGGCTTTTTGGCGTTGGCTTGGTGGGGTTTATCTAAACTATACAGATATTTGGGGGGGGAAGGGCTCTGGCCTTTTTGATGTCATTATTATACTCGAAACTTAAGTAAGCCCTTCGGGTAGTTCACCCCATCGGCCACGGCTTGCGCAACGCCTGGTTCCGCAGTGAAGCGACGCGAAAACAAAACCTCTCGGAAGGCCTCGGTGCCGTCATGATACTCGCGAGACGTCCCAACGCCTTGGCGGGGCATTGGAGAGGCCGTATCAAGCAACCTAGGGGCGACCGCGTAGGCCTATACCCCCCCTAGGACACCTCTATTTACCCCCTCCCCACGTCGCGTGGCAGGACACCTGCGTTCCCAAAACGCAAAGCCCCTAGAGCGTTTTAACCTGTTTACAGCAAACCCTATGGAGGCACCGGCAACCCACCTCTGAGGGCAAGCCAGAGGGGTCTAATGGGCCTGCCGAAGGCAACCTACGCCCCCTTGCGGAGTGACTCCTTCTCAACAGCTTTCCGTAGGTCGTCGAGGGATTCCAAGCGGCCCTCGATCTCTTTCTGCAACTGTTTAGTGCGCTGTTGTCCAAGTAAGCGCGCGTCCGGAGAAATCTTCTTTTCGAGGATGGCAAGGTTGTTACGGGCCATCTCATTACTTATTCCGGCAAGGTTCCAATAGGCATACGCCTCGATTTCATCCTTCGCCACGCCCGTGCCTTTGGCGTAGCATAATCCCAAATTAGTCTGGGCCTGGACAACCCCCTGCTCAGCGGCCTTGCGATACCACTTCACCGCCTCGACTTCATCCTTCGCCACGCCCGTGCCGTCGGCATAGCGCTGCCCCAAATTAAACTGAGAAGAGGCACTCCCTTGCTCGGCAGCCTTGTGATACCACTTCACCGCCTCGACTTCATCCTTCGCCACGCCCGTGCCGTCGGCATAGCATAACCCCAAATTAGTCTGGGCATAGGCATTCCCTTGGTCGGCGGCCTTGCGATACCACGATGCCGCTTCGACTTCATCCTTCGCCACGCCTGTGCCGTTGGCGTAGAAATACCCTAGGTTGGATTGGGCAACGGCATCCCCCTGATCGGCAGCCTTGCGATACCACTTCACCCCCTCGACCTTATCCTTCGCCACGCCTCTGCCGTCTATGTAGCAATTCCCCAAATTAACCTGGGCAAAAGCATTCCCTTGGTCAGCGGCCTTGCGATACCACTTCACCGCCTCGACTTCATCCTTCGCCACGCCCGTGCCGTTGGCGTAGCAAGCCCCCAGTTCGAATTGGGCGTAGGCATGCCCTTGGTCGGCGGCCTTGCGATACCACTTCACCGCCTCGACTTCATCCTTCGCCACGCCTGTGCCGTTGGCGTAGCAAGCCCCCAGTTCGAATTGGGCATAGGCATCTCCTTGTTCAACAGCCTTACGATACCACTTTACCGCTTCCACCCCATCCTTTTCCACGCCTCTGCCGTCTACGTAGCAATTCCCAAGAAAGACTTGGGCCGTGGCATCTCCTTGGTCGGCGGCCTTGCGGCACCACTTCACCGCCTCGACTTCGTCCTTCACTACGCCTTTGCCCCTGGAGTAGAAATACCCTAGTAAGTATTGGGCATCGGCATCCCCCTTCTCAGCCTTCGCCTTGTAACCCTCAAACGCCTTTACTTCCTCCGGTGTCATCCCGGCAGTAGCCGGCCAGGGCAGTAATGCCAGGACAGCGAGCAAGATAGCGGACAGCCAATAGCGGGGGGCGAGGTTCATAAGGTTCTAATACATACCTCACCCTAACCTCGTCAATCACCCTCCCCCGCCGCTGAGGGCAAGCCAGAGGGGTCTAACGGGCCTCTGGTGGTGCTGAGCGAGACGAGTCGGGATCTCCCGGAAGTCCGTTGTCTGACCTGAACTTAGCAGCCCGCTTTTTGGCCTCAGCCTTGGTCGAGTCAGAATACATGTCCATGAAGCTATTAGACCTGTCGCCGAGCAAGATGCGGAACTTAAGACACTCGGTGGCCTCTTCGGTGTCGTTAACGCCCTTATTCTTTAAGGCCAAAGCTCTCCTGGAGTGGATCATCCGCAGCTGAGAAAGAGCAGAAATATTGCCCTGCTTTGCCGCCTTAAGAAACCAGGACTCGGCCAGCGATTCATCCTTCTTAACGCCGAGTCGTTTTTCATTACCAATAAGATAGGTAAGGCCGATGTCATACTGAGACTTAGAGTCCCCAGCCTCTGCTTTTACCAGGCGCTCTTTAAAGGCGCGGTACTCTTCGCTGTCGGGAACGTCGGGAGATTTGGACAGAGATGAGCCTGAGGCGAGTTTTCCTTGCTGAGAATTAGCCTTGGCCGACTCGTCTGCTCTGGCGCCGGTAAGGGTTAGTGAAACAAGTACAAGTGCTACGAATGGTTTAATCATTATGTGACTTTGAAAGTCTGAAATGCAGGAAATTTTAAGAATGTGGCAAACTCGATATACGTGCACTTTGTCAGCATTGAATCGTGGCTCGTTAAGTGTGGCTCCGCCATAGGCTCATGGGTTGAAACCCGCCGTCTATTTCTTTGAGTTCGGTTTCGTGGTCGAATGCGGTGGGGGAACAGCCCAAGATCTGTATGCATCTATCCTGGCTAGTATAGATACAGTCGCCGCAACAATATAAGCCTAAGCAAGCAGAATCGATTCGGTTCAAGAAGGCATTCCATCCAGGATTGTATGGTTTATTAAGCTCATATGATCTTCTGTTAACTAGAGTGGAAAACCGAACAGACTTTTCGCGTTCATCGTAGGCCATTCTTGCCTTAATTGGTTTAGCTCGATGCAGCCATTTAGGGCACGGGGATGAATTCCACGGGGATGAATTCGACATTTTTCCACTGTAAATATACGCCCTTTTCTCAATTACCTCTAAATCACCGCAAACTTGGCAGGTCCGAAGGGGGGGGTAGATCAAGACATCTCTCATTCAAAGTGATGTACAAGAATTTCTAAGATAAGCAAGGAGTGGAAGTGCTGCTCCCCACGCCAAATGAGGCATTCTATGCTGTTGATGGGGGCGTTGTCGTCTCCGCTCTCGGATTGAATCTGTCGCTCAAGGGATGCCCCTTACCGCTGTTCCAATGTTCCACCTTGTTCCAGAGATGTTCCAGCGCTTTGGAACACGGTTTCCCCTGCGTCTTTATTGGTCGAACTGCCTCTTTCTTCTTCTTTGTTCCAGATAAATAGAAATAGATACATAGAGAGAGGAGGAGGGCACACAGCGGCGGCGCTCCTCGTCCTCTGGGTCTATGGTGATAGAACTCGGAACACAGCGCGGTTTCTTCCGCAACCCTCAGTCCCTAAGCGCTTTGCCATGTTCCAAACTCTCTGGAACAACCCTTGGAACACGGCGCGCCCCAAACCTCGCTTGCGCCTTTCCATGCAAACATCATGTTGGGTTATGTCAGTGCAACCCAAGGTTAAACCCGATGGTTGAGAGTGTCTCTAGGAGAGCGTCTTAATAGCCACACTCGTAAAAGCACTGACTCCGTTCTTTCCATGACTCAGAATGGGTCGAGTCCGCAGTCCGTCAGAACCTCCAGGGGAATCGCCACCGCGTTCAGGGTCGCGTTCGGGATTTGGAAGCGAACCTTCTCCGCCTTCTCTTTGCCTGCCGCCGCGAGCAGCGCAGTCCTCACTCGCTTGGAGTCCTTATTCCATGGACTGTCTGGCAGCAGGTTCAGAAGCCCCTGCGCTGTGTATGCAACGCAGAGGCCTTTCGACGAGTGCATGAATAGCCCAGCGCGCCCCAGCAGCTCCACCGCCTTGGCGTCCGTCTGATGTAGTAACTCCCGCACCGTGGGCTTATCTCCTGCTCCTGCGTCGAGCTGTGAACTCAGCAGGCGCTCAAGTAACCTATTCGACTCGACGGACTCGTTAGGATTGAAGGCGGACAGGTCGAACCCTTCGACGATCACACGCGCCTCCTCGTCCGTTAAAAGGCGGCCGTGAGTCAGCATGACAGCCCCCGCTAGCAGAGACGAAAACTTATCCACCAATCTGGGTTCACTTAGTAGTCCTTCGAGCGCAGGCCGCAGCTTGTCCTGATTAGGTTTGTGAATGGCCGCATAGCCATAAGCACGCCGCGCCAACCTTGCGGAAAAAGCGGGACGAGCTATGCACCGCGCCTCGATCGGCAGAACCTCCCGCTTGTAAAAGGCCGCTTCTCGTTTGATGGGCAGACGAACCTGGACAAACCTCTGCGTGTCTCGGTCAAGGTTCAGACCGTCATTGATGGAGGAGAATAATCCGCAGGTTCGCGTCCGCCAGACAAGCGCGCCTTTTCCTCCTGGCGTGCCTCTGCTCGTCCGCGCGCCGTCGCCGTCGAAGGACTTTCTGACAAGCTCGACGACCTGTATGGTGCGCAGCTTGGCCAGCTCGTTCAGCGCGTCACTTTCCTGTTCATCGCAGACAACCATAAGCGCGTCCGCCTTCAGCTCCATGCGAATAGAGGCCTCCGTCGCGCTTTCCGCTGTCACGACCCAGCGACCCAGCCCCCGCAAGCATCTCTCCTTGAGCTGTGTTTTTCCAACGCCCCGCTGTCCGTCAATCCAGGCGCTTGGCCGCGTATGGATACAGCCCAGCAGGAACGCGTTTGCGACGAGGCCTGCCAGCGCCAGACCGCCGTCCTTGTGGCCAGACTGCGCTTGGAGCAACTCGACATAGGCCTGCGCCTCCTCGTCCGTGGCCGCCTCCTGCGCCATCTCCAGCGCGTCGCCAGATTCATAGCGATACCCCTCTGGGCTTCGCCATGCGCCGGCCGCAGGTCGTCCGTCCACCTCAACCCTGTTCCCAAGGTTTGCGACGAAGTGGCCTGCGTCGTTCCAGATGCCACGGCCGCGCTTTCTGTCCGCGAGATTGCCTCCGCTGATGCGCCCAACCCTGGCCGCTTCGTCGCGCAGCCATTCGGCCGCCTCGACTGCGCTCCACTTCAGGTCGTCGCCTTTGCCGAACTTATCCTTCCAGAAGGACTCCTTCGCGAGCGCAGGCCGCAGCTTGTCCATCTTCGCCAGCTCGTCGAGCTTCACGCGGCGCTCCATTCGTAGGTCGTTCAGATAGAACACGACCGCCTCCTCGTCGTAGCCCATGACTTCGAATGGCCGACCGCGCTCCTCGTCCTCTGTCGCCTTTGGTTCTTCAGCGGGGGTCGCCTGCTCCTGTGACCGTTGCCACTCGCCCCAGGAGGCCGCGCCGACATTCACGGCAACGACGCGCTGCACCTTGTCCTTGCGCCGCGCTCCAGGCAGGCGAGTCAGGCGAGAGGGGTTCTTGTTTGCCTTATCCATGCCAGCCGCAGCCAGCAGGGGAAGCGCATGAATCACGCCCACGCGTTGCCTGTATGTCTCTAGGTCGGGCGCATCTACGCGAACCCAAGCATGAAGGGATTTGCCCCCAGAGTAGACGACCGCTGAAACAGGCAGCCGCGTCGCTTGGATGACTGCGAACTGCTGCTCCAGAGATGCGCTGTCGAACTCAACGAGCGCGTGCCTGTATGCCGCCACCCCTTCGTCCTTCGCGGCCGTCTGCTCGTCGAGGCCTGGGCGAATAGGATTCTGCCCCATGTAGATTCCCGCGTCCTTGTTCCCAAGAATCGCCTCCGCGTCGAGGCCGCCGACGACCTGCTCCCGCTTCATACAAGAACCGAACCCCTTTGGCATCCATGAGTCACCGCGCTGGGTGACTTGGGAATGAACCCTGATAAGCTCGCCTTGTTCAAATGCGGCCATGATCGCGCGGGACGGCGGGATTGCCTCAGTCGGTAGCGCGACAGGCGCTGGCATCTCCACAGGTGGCGCTATGGCCTTGGCCTTTGGTAGCGACGCAGGTCGTCCGCCCCTTTCGTCAATCATGCAGCCGAATGGCTTGGAGGGGTTGCGATAGACCCAAGTTAGGATTCCGCGCAGGTCGTTCAGCTCGTTAGTAGATGCCCACGACGGCGAACAGGTCTTGTCCCACTCCAGCAGCTCGCCCCAGGCCTCGTCCTCGCCCAGCTTGAACGCGTAGGCCTTGGAGCAAACCTTGAAGGCCTGTCCTCTGCCGCCTGCCCCTTGGATTGCCGAGTCCATCTTTAGGACATAGCGACGGAAGCGCTCGAACTTGTCGGCGCTCATGCTGCGTCCCTCTGGTTCTGCCGTTCGGCGAAGGCCACTTCCAGCTCCTCGTCGGAGTGTTTAAGGCCAATCGCCTGGAGCGCAGCGCGCGCCTTTTCCCAGCGCTCAGGCCATTCGTCGAAGGCGACGAGCGCCAGATCGATAACGCGGAGCAGGTTTGTCTTGTATGGCGAAACAAAGAACTGACGCGCCTCCAGCTGCTGAACAGTTGGGTCGTTCATGACGCGCTCCTTTCGGTTTCCCACTTTGCGTCGTGGCGGAACTTGCCCATCCACTCCTCGCAGGCAGGCAGGTCGAAACGAATCAGACGACCGCTGACGACGAAGGCAGGTAGGTTGCCGCGCTTGCGCCATGCGTCGATAGTCCGCGGACTCACGCCCCAGCGGTTTGCCAGATGCGTTCTGCTCACGGCCGTCTGTCCAGGCAGGATTCGGTCGGGTTTCATTTGTCGCCCTCCTTCTTGTTCTGCGCCTTCGCGATAGACGCGAGGACTGCGTTCAGGTCGTAGCGGACGACGCGGCCGACGCGGTGGCAGGGGATAAGGCCTGCGACCGTCCAGCGTGAGACGGTGATCGGATGAACTGATAAAACGGAGGCAAGCTGCTCCTGTGAGAGCAGTCCGCCTTCGGGTTGTTTGTCTTGTGTAGTTGTACGCATTGTTAGGCTGTCATCTATGCTGTGTTTGGAAGATTTATAGCCCCCCTCACACCCTTGGATGCGCGTCAACTAACTCGCACAAACAGTCCTGTAATCACCTGATTGACATATGTTTATAAAACTAAAACAATAATTAGGGATTCTATTAAAAACACCCTCTGCCCGTCACTTCTAGCCCCCTCCTTGCCTTTTGACCTATTGGGTTCTAATAATCATATACACATGAAATATGGCCTCGCCTTGATCTTCGCCTGCTGCGCGTTTTTTCTTTCTGGTTGCAAGCCAAGCACTCCCCTTAAAAGCGAATTCTATCAGGATAAAAACGGAAAGATGTATTTCAAGGTTTGGATAGAAAAGGAATCCGACATCCCCTATGAAGAATTCACTTGGAAAATTACTAAGGTGGCTGGTCCAGACGGTAATCGTTATAGTAATAGCTATCCAACGAACCGAAGCCTTCTCTTGAGGGGTCGATTTATGAACAGCCATGCATGGGGTGGCGTCAATCCTTACGGGAGCGACTGCCAATCTGGAGACAGATTCATTATTGAGATTCCTAGGTTTTCGCCTCTGTCGATTGACGTGCCTGACACTGCCAAAGGTCTCAAGATTTTACCATACAGTCATTAGCTTTAAACATATGAAACACGCTATGGCCCTCATCCCTGCCTGCTACGCTCTCTGTGCTCAGGTTAAGCTCACCGCCAAAATTTACGCATCGTGATACCAATCCTATACGTATTAGCCCTTTGCCTAGGGGCGTTCTATACTGCCCTGTATGCAATAACTTTTATTATGCTCATCCTTGGATACGGGGACGAGGTGATGGAAGAGGAACGCCAAGAGCGACTCAGGTTTTATAATGGACTTAAGATTAAGAAATAAGGGCATCCCTGCCCTGGCGCCCCAGCTGTAATATTACGGCTTGCCTCACAACCACCACCAATCACTGCTTATTATTATGAAAAGAATCTTGTACGTTCTGTTGTGCCTGACGCTATTGCTTGGCTGTGAGAAGCCGCTAGCTTCATATGAGGTGAAGAACACCTCTTCCCAGCTGGGGCGGAGGGTAGACCGCCCGTCGGGTTGTTGGGATTTTAAGTATACTAACTCAGGGAGCTGGGACTTGTCTTGCAGGCCCCCCGGTCTGATGTCGGAGTTTGGGGTTACTTATTGGACTAGTTTAAAAAGAGTTCCTTCAAGGGATCGTAACGGCTATAAGGTCTTTGCCGGCAGCAGGAACTGGGATGAAATCACGCTCATCGTTGAAAGTGACGGGACGGCCACCATTTACTTGAATCAGGATGGTGATCTAATTGCGAATGAGCTTTATAAATATTACAGTAGTGATGCAGGAAAGGGATTCTGGCGTTACATCTATCTCAAAAACTGAACTTCAATGACTTCCTTGCTTGCAATCTCTACAACCAGAGACGTTTACCGTAGTGCGATTGAATTAATGCTAAACTAGGCTCATTTTTACTGAAGTTTTGTTAGTTTGGCTATAGACCGTTCCCCGTCATTCCACTCTTTGCGACTAAGCCCCACTTTTAAAAAATGAACAAAAGAATTATAGCTGAAACTGAGACGGAGTTTAAGCGACTATGTAAGGAAGGCAGGAAAGACTGGCGGAGACTTGTAAGTAGCGCAGCACCCGAAAGGGCAAACTCGCTGATTATTATACATGCGTGGGACTGCAAGAAGTGCGGTTCGAGCTGCACTTCTTTTTTGGCGTTTCCTGAACCAGAAGGGCCAATGTCATCGCATGAAGCTATGAGGCTCGCCCAGTCCGCAACGGTAGGCGCTTGCAGCGTATGTCTTGATCGTTGGGCTTCAGATTTAGCAGGGAGGCTTTGGAAGTGACATGAGAAGCCTCACGGAAGTTTTAGTTAGTTTAGTTACAAATGTTTTACTCCTTATCTTGTGGGTTGCTTTGGCTGGTTTTTTTCTTTGCGGTTTAGTTTGGCAAATCAAATTTCTTTTCGATTGGCTTTCCGCAAAAGGTAATCAAAAAGCAATCTCCGACCCACCCCTAGAGAATTACGCGCCTGCGTGGTGGGGTCTTTTTGTTATAATTCCGTTGATAATGTGGTTTACCAATAAATGAGAGAGTTGCTCATCAATTCGCTGTAAAGTCAGGTCAGGGCGAATCTTAATCGGCCTTTCGGCGCTTAATCTTTGGTCGGAACGTAATTACCTTGGCCGCCTTCATGGGGTCAGCTGGGTCTATCTCAAACCACTCGCGCGTCATCTCGGAGTCGCGAATAATGTCCTTATAGTTGTCCTCGAAAGTGTCTGGGTCGTGTCCCATGGCCGACGCGGTAGCTGCTGCGTCCTTCGTCTTGTCGAACCAATAGGACGCGGCCGAGACGCGCAGCGCGTTTCTCTGCCACTCGATCGGTGCGGCCGCTTCGCGTGCTTCCGTCATGGCTACGACGAGGTTATGAATCCGCCACTCGTCCAGCATGGCCGCGCGCTCCTTCGGCGGTTTGGTCTGATGGCGAGCTCGGGTTTCTTCGTCCTGCTCCGCTGTCCAGATGTAGCAGTCGTCCTCTTTGCGAACCTTCAGCAGATACGCGAACAGGTTGGGCGGGATAGGCGACGAGCGCCGGGAGGGAATCTTGGCTATGTCCGCCTCCAGAACCACCTTCGCGTCTTTCCAATTAATGTCAGCCCAGCGTAGGCGGGCGACTTCCGCCGTCCGGCAACCGCAGAAGGCCTGAATGGAGATGGCCGTCCGCACCGCAGGAGAAGCTGCCGCCAGCCACTTCCGCAGGTCGCCTGGACGCATGACACGCTTGCGGCGACCGTCCTCCTCTCTCGCCTCCACCTTGTCGGCAGGGTTCGCTTCCAGCAGGTCGCTGTCCACGCAGTAGCCGAAGAACAGAGACAAGTAGCGCTTTTTCGCGTTATAGGAGACTTCGTTCAGGTCGTGTTTCTCCGCGTAGGCCTCCAGCCATGCCTTCACCGTGGCCGCCTTCATGGTCGAAATGGGGGCTTTGCCGTATGTCTTACAGAACTGCTCCAGGGTTTGCTTGATGCGCTTCAGGTGGCCGAGGGAAAGGTTCTTTCGGCGCTTGGCTTCGACGCAGGCCGCCGCCGCCTCCGCCACCGTCTTGGACTTGGCCGCCAGCCCCGCGTCCTTGATGTAGTAGTCCACCGCCTTCGTCAGAGTCGCCCCCAGATGGCGCAGGGGTTCAAGCTTACGGAAGCAGGCGAGCGCCTCGCGCTTCAGGTCGTCGCTTAGCCCCATGGCATTAACCGACCCAAGGTTGTTCTGCTCCGCGCGCTTAATCATGCAGAACTCCTCTGCCGTCGCCTGCTCGCGGAAGAACTTGCGCCGCAGAGTCGGCCGGCCGGCCGTCTGTTCGTAGAAATAGACCGCCCACTTCCGATCAGGACGCAAGGAGAGCAGCAGCTTTCCTTTTTGTTTTATGGGAATGAGGTTCTTCTTTGTCGGACGGATTGGACTGTGCGGAGTCATGGCTTGGGAATGGCAGTCAGCCGCCACCGCGACGCGCCGTCAATTCGCGAAACCTGTCCAAGACCTGTCCACGATATAACTTCATTGGTGTTTTCTAACGAAACAAGGGACTGTTAATCACTTGGTCGTAGGTTCGATCCCTACCCAGGCAGCCAGAAAGGGACTTTTTCGCAAGCCGACCCTCCCCGGGACGGCTTAGCTGGCTTCACCTTCTCCTTGACCACGGGGGCGGTTGCGGGAGGATGCAAGTCACTATGGGCCAGCAAACCAACAAAGTTATCAAGCGTCGTCGTCTCCGTGCTTACCTCGAGCGCAAGAAGGAGCGGATCAAGGCCGCCCGCGCCGCCGCCAGCAAGAAGAAGTCGAAGAAGTGAAGCGCTGCGGTGGCATGGCCTGTTGGCAGGCCGCGCTCATCGCGCTGGCCCTGACCGCCTGCGACTCCCCGCCGCCTTCCGCCGTCGATTTGCCGGGAGTGGCCTATGTCCACCCGAAGCGACGCTCGGAAGTCGACGTGCAACGTGCTTCGGAGGCTTTCTACGCCAAGGAGACGCATGGACAGGACGTCGTTTTTCGCTCGGTTGAAACCGAGCATGCGGGCTATTATTTTTACACGAAGTTCGCTTTCGAGCCGCCCGTCGACGCCCGCTTGGTCTTGGAGGTAGTCCGCACCGAGGCCACGGCGCCCGAACGTTATGTCTTCTCGACGAAGGTTCGTCCGCAGTTTCCGCTCGGTGAATATGTCATCGGCCTGACGGGTAAGGACGCGGGTAGCCCAAAGTGGGTGCCAATTGCTTGGCGCCTTTCCGTCGTCGACGCCCAAGGTAAAGTCTTAGCTGCAACGCATAGTTTCCTCTGGGGTTCGCCCACGGATCTCGGCCAGAAGTAAGCGATGAAGGCTGTGGCTTGGACCGCTTGGCGCCCTTTACGGCTCGCGGACCCAGTGCCGGCGCAGACTTTACGCGAGCAGCTTGATGGGGGGCAGGCGTTTCGCTGGAATGCCGATGAAGACGGTGTGTGGACGGGCGTCTTTGGACGCACCGTTGCTGGGGTGCGCGCCGGCTCGAATGGCCTCGAGTGGCGCGGGGTCGTCGGGGTGTCGACCACCGAGGCCGCCTTGCAGTCCTACTTAGACGCAGCGGGCGGGCAGGCCGGGTTCGTGGAGACTTTGCCTTGGCGCTCCGATGTGGTGTTGCGTGCCGCCATCGCGGCGAATCCCGGGTTACGTATCTTGCGCCAAGATCCGCATGACGCCCTCATCGGCTTTCTTTGTAGTTCCAATAAACGCATCCTGCAGATTCGTCAGATGGTCGCACAGTTGGCGACGACCCTCGGTGAACCGTTGGGCGGCGGTTACCATGCCTTGCCGACGTGGGCGCAGTTAGCGGCCGCGACGGACAGTCAGTTAAAGGCCTGCGCGCTCGGTTATCGTGCGGCCTTCTTGCGCGGTACGGCCCAGCGTTTACAGTCTCGCCCCCGTTGGGCCGAGGAATTCCAGGCTTTAACGACGGCGGATTTATTATCCGAGCTCCAGGGTTTACCAGGAGTCGGACCGAAGGTTGCCGCCTGCGTGGCACTGTTTGGCTTTGGACGGCTGGAAAGTTTCCCGGTCGATACTTGGGTCGTGCAAGCTTTGGCCGGTGCTTATGGTTTCCATGGCTGGGCGCCCGCGCGGTTAGAGGAGTTTGGGCGCGCGCATTTCGGCCCAGCGGCGGGCCTCGCCCAGCAATACCTTTTCGCCGCCGCCCGTGCCGGCCGCTTATTGCAGCCTTTTGCGCTACCAGCTGAAGTGGTTAAGCCACGCCCCAAGTCGCGCGGACGAGCTCGGCGGTGAGTGCAGTGCTGGGTGGGCCGGCCGAGACGAGACGACCTTCACTGAGCACGAGGACCCGCTCGCAAGTCCGGGCCCAAGCGAGGTCGTGGGTGCAAACGAGCACCGCTGCACCGGCTTGGGCGCTGGCGCGGATGGCGCGCCCAACGAGCTCGGCGCGACAGAGATCCAACGCAGTCGTCGGTTCATCGAGGAGCAAGACTTTACCATAGGCGTCGCCGAGGGCGCTGAAGGTTAGGCTCAGGTGGGCCAACTTACGTTCACCGCCGGAAAGTTCGGAAAGTTTACGAGCCGTCAGCTCGTGCAGTCCGAAGCGCTCTTGCCAGTGGCGAAACTCGGCCGCCGAAGACGCGAGCGTGCCGAGCTCTGCGAGGGTGTAGTCCCAGGCCGACGTGGGGTGCTGCGGGGCGTAGGCGCGTAGTCGCACGAGCTTTTCAGGTGCGGTCTGCCGAGGGTCGACCCCGCCGAGGGTCAGGTCCCCGGTGGCTTCTGGTAGCAGGCCCGCGCAAGCGCGCAGCAACGTTGTCTTGCCGGCCCCATTGGCCCCAACGACGGCGACGACTTCCCCGGCGGAGACCGTGAGGGCAACGCCATCGAGCACGGTGCGCCCGGCTAAATCCACCGAGAGGCGGAGGGATGCAAGGAGGACTTCACTCATGGCGGCGGGAGGCGATCCAGACAAACGCCGGAGCCCCGAGGAGGGCCGTCATCGCGGCGGCGGAGATGGGCGTCTGCGGCCACAGCGAACGGCCTAAGGTATCCGCTAAGAGGAGAAGGCCGGCCCCGAGTAAACCGGCGAGCGGCAGCATGGCCCGATGGCGTGGTCCCACCAGCGCCCGTGCGAGGTGCGGTGCGAGTAAACCGATGAAGGCTACTTGTCCGACGAGGCAAATGGCCGCCGCTGCCGCGAGGGCGGTGAGGAGGACGCCTTGCCGACGGGTCTGCGCGACATCGGTACCAAGGCAGAAGGCCATGTCTTCGCCCAAGGCGAGCCGGTCGAGGCCCGATGCTTGGGTCAGCAATAAGAGCGCAGCCAGTATGCAACCGAGGATTGGTAGCCAGGCTAGTTCAAGCGTGGCGGTGCCTAACCAATCCCCCGCGGCACCATTGACTAAGATATCGCGCGCTTCCGGAAAGCGGGCGGCAATCAGTAACGTGCCCGCTGCCGTAAAGGCGTTCAGTCCTAGTCCCGTGAGCAAAAGTTTCGTGGTCGACCGACCGCGGCCGAGCCAAACTAAAACGGCGGAGGTCGCCAAGGCTCCGCCGAAGGCGGCGGCGGGGAGGGCCCAGCGATGATTCCACGTGAACTCGGTGGCTCCCGCCAAGAGGAGCGCGATACCAAGGAGTGCCCCGCCGAAGACGCCCGTCAGTCCCGGATCCGCCAAGGGATTACGGAAGACGCCCTGTTGGTTAGCCCCGCCCAGTCCAAGGGCCAGTCCCGCGGCGAGGGCGGCTAGCACGCGCGGTAGGCGTAGCATGAACAGTTCGCCGTTGGTGCCCCAGCCGAAGCCAGCGCTGCCGCAGGCAAGCGCCGCTAAGGCTAGTAAGGCCAAGAGCAACGCCGCGAAGGCGAGGGTGCCGACGTGACCCTTCATGGTCACTTGCCGAATAAGGAATCGAACGGGTTCCGCGGTTTCGGCGTCGCGTTATTGTTTGGCGGCGTCGTCCGGTCGGGCTGTACGGTATTCTGATCTTGGTAGCTGGCACCGGAACGGATGTTATTCACGGCCGTCTGGAGCCGCTCGACGAGGTCGTTCTGTAGGTTATTCAATGACCCGCTAAATTTTACTCCGGGTCCTTTGGTTGAGCCATCTGGCACCGGGATGCCATCGGCAAAGCCGAGCAGGGCGAAGTATTGAGCGTAATCCCCTTTACCGCGCATATCGGCCTGTAGGCTTAAGGGCCAATCCGAGAAAGTCAGTTGGGACCGGGCACCGATTTCCCCGATGGCGCTCAGCATTAGGTCAGGGTTGGAAACTTGGGCCTTGGTGATCTTGATGGTGCCGTCGGGCATACGCTGAGCGAGGAACTCGGCGTTATCATATTGGAAGTTCGCGAGGGACTTCTGCAATTTCCCCATCGCCGAGATGGCGGCCCCAATCTTGGCAACCTTTTCGCCTTGCTGCTGATTCTTGGTGAGTACTCCCGCGAGGATGGCGAGTCCACCGACCACTTCCGCGGCGTCCCCCGCCTTCTCGGCGGTGAGGGACATGGCGCTATCCTTGCCACCGAAGGCTTGAATCCGCCCGCCCTTCGAGGTGAGACCGGCATACATATTCATCTTCGCCACCAAGGCGTCGAGGTTGCCAGAGACGCCTTCCGCGGTAGCCCACGCATCGGCCTTACCGTCGACGAATTCGCGCAACGAGGGGAACGCGGCGGCCACGGAGCCAAAGTCAAATTGGGTTAACGTGAGCTTAGACGTCAGCGTATAGGGGCCGCCCGTGGTCGTGGTTTGGAAGGATAGTTTACCGCCCCCGCCCAAGGTGCCTTCGGCGATCTTACCCTGAATCTTTGAGAGTGTGACCTGTTCCTCCATGACGTCCACCTGGAGCGAAACGTTCTGCGCGACGATACCCTTGGCGTAGGCTTTCCCGATGCGCACTTGGGCTTGGCCAAACTGATTATGCCAGAGCGGGCTAGCATCCTTAGCGGTGTTCGGCTTGACCGGTTTATCGGTCGGCTCTGCTTCCGCCTTGGACAGCACGGCGAGGAGGTCGTCGCCCGCGACGTTGGGGAATTCCGCCAGGACTTTCCATTCGGTGCGTTCACCGTGCTTGGTCTGCTTAATGAGCAACTGGCCTTCGGAGACGCCGTCGGCTTCGATGCGGATGCGGCCGGAAACTTCGAGCCCTTGCGCGTTCGGGGTGTAGGTCCCGCTCAACGTGGCGGCTTTGACTTTGCCTTCACGGTCCTTGAACGCGAGTTCCTTGAGGTTGAGCGTGGCCTTGATTTCGCCGGTGGGCGCCATCGTCGCCGCCGCCGCGTAGCTACCGGTCGCGATGATGTTGAGGGCCTCGGCAAAGGGCTGTTCAGCCATCGCACCTAGATTTCCCTGTAAGCGCATCGTGGTGGGGGCCTCACCCATGCCCCAAGAAAGGTCGCCCGTTGCTAAGATGCGGCCTTTATTCGCGAGCTTCGCTTGGGTGAACGCTAACACGCTGGCCTTGTCGCCGAAGCTGAGGTCCAGGTCCGCCGTGAGGTCACAGTGACTCACCCAGAGTTTATCGCGCCAGCTCACGCTCGTGTCGACGAACGCCACGGAGGCGCCTTCGGTACGGATGAAGAGGCCGCTGGATTTGAAGCCCACGACGAGGTCCGCGCGGTCTAGGTTACCGGAGAGCTTCAGCCCAGGCACCAATGCTGCGAGCGATTCCAGTGGCAACTTCGCCGCGCTTGCTTCCACGAGGACGCCCACCGGCTTCTCGCCGGAGAAGGGGAAGGGTTGCCGCAGTTTTAGGCTGAGGAGGTTCTCGCCGCCGCGCGTGATGCGCGCTTCGAGGGTGTTCAGGGCCGGGCCTTTGCCGGCTTCCGCACCGAGCGCCGTCTTCGCGAAGACGCGGATACCGGCTAACTTATCTTTGGGCAGGTCTTCCCAGCCCGGCTGCTCAGCGAGTTCGGCGATACCGACTTGGGCATTCGCCGTCACGGACCAAGCGCCATCCTTGCCTGGGCGCACGACCGCATCGCCGGAGGCGATTTGACCGGCGGCGGAGCTGAGCGAAAACGGGGCGATGAAAATGGCGCCGCCTTCGGAGCGTAGTGGGAGTTGCGCATCCACTTCCTTGAGCAGGACCTTCCCCGCGCGCTCGAGTGTCAGGCCCGCGAACGCGTGCGTCTTAATCGTCGTGATAGTCGGTTCGCCTTTAACGAGCGCCAGTTCGGCTTCGCCCGTCCAGCGTCCAGTGGTGGCGGTCAGTTCAGCCATCGCCAAGAACGGCGTGAGCGAGACGAGGTTGGCGTCGCGGGCCGTCAAGGTGAGGGCGGCCTCCTCGGGGAGCTTGCCGCTGGCGAGGTGTAAGGGCTTGGCGAGGATTAAGGAGATTCCATTGCCCGAGACATCGAGTTGCTCGACGTCGAGGCCTTCGGCCGCATTGCGGGCCTGTGCTTTAATCGTCCACGAGGAAGTCGTGTTGCGCGGGATCGTTTTAGAGAATTTCGAGAGGTCAGTCCAAGTCGCCTTCACGTCTGTTTGGACGGCCCAGGTGCCGGCCAGCGGAGCCGTCTGTGCTTTGATGAGGCCGGCGACTTGGCAGTCGGGGAGGCTGGAGCTAAGAATGCCGAAGCGCGTTGGATCCAGGTCAAGGGTCGCCTCTAAGCTAAGCGTGCCTTGGTCGGCGGTGCCAGTGAACTTGAGTGCTGGCCGGCGGGTCGCATCGAGCACTTGACCGGACAGCGCCAAGGGCTTGAGCGGCTCGCGTTGACCACGCAACTCCAAGCCCATGGCACCAGCGGCCAGCGGGCTATCATCTTTGGCGATGACATTGAGTTCGAACGATTTCACATCTTCGGTCAGATTTTTGATATCGAGCCCGGCCTGACCAAGCGCACGTTGGAGCTGCCCCTTGAAGATGATTTCGGCGCGCGGGCGCGTGATGGTCGTCCCGATCTTAAAACCTGGCCATACCACGCCGGCCCGGAGTGCGATGGCTCCAGCGGAGTCGATGCCTTCACCTGCGGCGCTAAAGCGGATCTCTTGTCCGTCCACCAAGGTCACGCGTCCGTTCGCGGAGTACGGCCCGACTTTGAAGCCCGGCAGTTTCGGGGTAGCGGTGGGCGCTGGAACTAGCGGGGTGCCGGTGGGTTCGGCGGGGGCGGGCACGCGCGTCGAAAGGTCGAGGTCGAAACCGCGGATGGCGATTTTCTCGACCGTGTAGGTACCTAAGGCGGAAGCCCAGACGTCGGCTTTGCCGGTGACGCTCGCGAGTTTAACTTTGGTCCCGTCGGTGAGGGTTAAGTCGACGCCCAGGACTTCGAAGGTGCCATCGAGCGCGGCGGAGACTTTTCCGATGCCCCCTTTGATCTTCGCATCGGCCAAGGCGGCGGCGACGCGTTTGCCGAGGGGGTCGGGTTTTAATTCAGAATCAATCCAGAGGACGGCACCACCCAGAAGGACGACGACGACACCGAGGGTCCAAAGACTAATACGAAGGGCACGGGGCATGGGACGATGCCTCAAGATTGGGCGGCTTCGGCAACCGGGCAACAAAAAGCCCGGTGGAATTACTCCCACCGGGCTTGGCGATCGAGTCTAGGCGGGCGTTTTAGGCCTGCGGAGGCTGCTGGGGCGGCTGGGGGGTCGAACTGCGCCCGGCCGCACGCTTCTTGCGGAGGAAGAGAGCCTTCGCGCTCTCGATGTCCTCATTGAAGCGCTCGGAGTTTTCCGCGACGTTGCTGCCCTTAATGCTGCGGCTGAAGTTGCGGCTAGCGTAGCGCATCTCCTTCATCGCCATAATCTGGTCCTCCTCCAGGAGTCCCGTCAGGTAAATAATCTTCTCGCGCGCCCACTCGGAGAGATCGGTCTGCTGGGTGAGCTCGGCCAACTTCTGTTTGGCTTCGGCCACTTGGCCACCGCGTACGAGGGCTTGGATTACATCGAGCTTTTCTCCCGTGACGGCTTCGCCCACCGCGGCGGCCACATTCACGTCGGTCTGCAGGGTGCTGAACGTCGCGAGGTCGACTTCCGGGAGGATGAGGATCTGCGGGCCAAAGGCGACTGGGGTGCCGTCCTTGGTGACGGCGGTGAAGTTGACCGCGAGTAACGAATCGGCCTTAGCGTTGGCGCCGATCTTGAGTTCGACCACGGCCGTCAGCGCGGAATTCCAAGGCAACGTGCCGAGCTTACGGGTTCGCGTCACGCCGTCTTCGAGTAATTCACCCAGCAGGCGGGCCTGGACATCGCTCCCGCCCTGGACGGTGATTTTCACCTGGCGGAGGAAGCTATTGGACAGGATGGCAAACTGCTCTTCGAAGGCTTCGCTCAGGTCATCGGCCGTCTGACCGAAGTTGGCGGCGCCTTCGCCGGCTTTAGCCATGCCCGTGAGGAGCGTTTCATTGAAGCCGTGGCCGAGGCCGACCGTGGAAGTCGTGATGCTGGCGCCAGCGGCCTTGGCGACGTGTTCGAAGATTTTGGCCTCATCGACGAGGCCGTGGTTGGCCTGGCCGTCAGTCAAAAGGATGACCCGGGCGATACGCTCCTTCTTCACGAACGGCGCGAGCTGCTTAACGCCTTCCTGCCAGCCGTCGAAGAGGGCAGTGGAGCCGCCCGATTCGATTAGGCGGACGCGGGTGACCAAGTCATGGGCGTCGCCGACGGCGACCAAGGGTTGGACGACTTGGACGTGATCATCGAAGGTGACCACGGCGATGCGGTCATCCGAGCGAAGGCCCTGGATGATGCGGACCGAACTTTCGAGGGCGGCCTTGAGGGGGTCGCCGCTCATGGAGCCCGAACGGTCGATGACCAAGGCGAGGTCAAGCGGAGCACGCTGGGCGGAAGCGGAGTTTTCGGTGACGGGCTGGGCCGGTGCGACGAGACGGACGAGGACGTGCGTCGCATCAGCGGCGGCACGGAGGAAGCCCTTTTTCAGGGGCAGGATTTCGATGGTGGGGGAGTGCATAGGAGCGATCATGGAAAGACCACTATGCATACCACCCGTAAACTGTCAACACCACCAGAGCATCTTTTTTGTTATTAACACCGAAAAGATACTGTCATAAATATGGATTAAACTCTTAAATAACTATCTTTCAACGCTTTGCGGAATTTATTCACGATTTCATCTAGGTCTTCTTCGCTAGGCCGACCGCGGTTATCAATATGGAAAGAGGCTTCGCACCAGTGGGAAAGGCGTAAACGCGTCCACCTTTCGCGCTTGGGTTCTTCCCCGCGGGAGGTCGGATGGAAGGCCAATAATTGCTGATAAAGTTCGCGGACTTCCGGCTCTAGATCGGGGCGCATGGACTCCTTGACGACCAGTTTGCGGAACAGCAGGGCCGGCATCGGGGATTCCGAGAGGTCGCGCAGCTGCTGGAAGGTCTCATGGGCGAACCGGCTTTTGCGCGGCGGGGGCATGCCTGCGTCGGGTTCATTGAGCGAAGCAGCGTCAAAAGAGTCGATGCTGTAGAGCCGGTTGGCGCGCACCGATGCTGGGCGGACATGCCCCTCGGGGTCTTGATGCGCGGCCGTCCGGAAGAAGAGGCGTTCGGCCTCGTTGGGCTGGGCTAATTCATCAATCAACTTGTTCAGTTTATCGACCTGGGCGTTATCCTTGAGCAGATTGCGGATGCGGTCGAGTTCCCAGCCGCGTTCGGCCAACAGCCTAGCCAGCAGCAATTGGCGCACTTGGAGGCTGCCGTAGTTGGCTTTGCGCCGGTCATCATTGGCCCGCTCGGGCTTGGAGATGAGGTTTTCGTAGGTATAGAAGCGGACGAGACGCTCGGTGGCGTGGTGCCGATCGCCAAAGCCCAGCTCCTCCAGCTTTTTCGAGACGTGGTGGGCCAGCTCTTCGGCGGTGCCGAGGAAGTCGTCTCCTATTTGGGCTGAAATTTTTAACATAGAGTTCTTTTATAGACAGCAAGGTGTCAGCATCGGCTGATGTGGCAATCCTTTATCGTGGTTTGTTAACACCCAGCAGGGGCAATTGTTCCACTAGGCCAAAAAACAGGCCGCCCGTTGTCGGGCGGCCTGGAGGCCTGACTCCCTGTCGAGGGGCTTAGGAGTTGTGGTTGTAGCCCTCTTCGCCGTGGTCCGAGATGTCGAGGCCGCGGGACTCGTCTTCTTCGGTGGGGCGGAGGCCGATCGTTGCCTTAAGTGCGTAGGCGATGACGGCCGTGGCGGCGAGGGATATTACCAAGGTGACGCCGATCGCCTTGAACTGCTCGGTGAGGAGCGTCTGGCCGACGATGTCCTTGAGGTTGGTGGCCAAGTTAGCGTTGGCGTCAACCGTGGCGAGGACACCGGTCATGATGGCGCCCAAGGTACCGCCGACGGCGTGCACACCGAAAGTGTCGAGCGCGTCGTCGTAACCGAGCTTAGACTTCAGGTAGACCACCGCGAGGAAGGGAATCACACCCGCAAGGACGCCAATGATGACCGCCCCCGTGGTCGTGACAAACCCTGCCGCGGGGGTGATGACGACGAGGCCAGCGACGGCGCCCGAGCAGAGGCCTAAGATGCTGGCGTGCTTACGGAGGACCCACTCGAGGGCACCCCAAGTGAAGGCAGCCACGGCCGCAGCGAGGGTCGTCGTGGTGAAGGCCTGGGCGGCAACACCATCAGCCGCGAGGGCCGAGCCCGCGTTGAAGCCGTACCAGCCGACCCAGAGCATGCCCGTACCGACCGCGCAGAGGACCATGCTGTGTGGGCTCATCGACTTCTTACCGAAGCCGATGCGCGGTCCGAGGATGATGCAGAGGAGCAGTGCGGACCAACCCGAGGTCATGTGGACGACCGTACCGCCCGCGAAGTCGATAGCCTTGATCGTAGCCTTAGCGTTCCAGACGCCATTCATGTCGCCGGTGATACCCCAGATGGCGTGGGCCATTGGGAAGTAGACGAGGAACATCCAAGCCGTCATGAAGGCCATCAAGGCCGAGAACTTCATGCGTTCGGCAACGGCACCCACGATGAGGGCCGGGGTGATGATCGCAAACATGAGCTGGAACATCGCGAAGACGTTCTGGGAGATCCAGTAAGCGTAGTCGGTGTTCGGTGCCGAGGTGACACCATTCAAGAAGAAGAACTCACTGCCGCCGAAGATGTGGCCGAGCAGCGTGCCGTCGAAGCTCTTACCGAAGACGAGCGAGTAGCCGACGGCCCACCAGAGGATAGTGACCAATCCCGCGAGGCCGAAGCACTGGGCGGCGACGGAGAGGATGTTCTTCGTGCGGACCAAGCCGCCGTAGAAGAGGAAGAGGCCGGGGAGCGTCATGAAGAGCACTAAGGCGGCGCAGATCATCATGAAGCCGTTGTGGCCTGGGCCCGTGGCGCTAGCGGCCGGAGTTGTTAGACCAGCGGGAATCGTGCCCTTGGCATCTTTCAGGACGGCCGAGGGGTCGCCGTTGCCGAGGTAGGCCTCAATGCCAGCCAAGCGCTGTTCCAAGGTTGGGGCCGGCGGGGCTGGGGGGGTCTTAGCGGCTTCAGCCGCAGGAGCGGTTGCCGTGGCGGGAGCGCTGTCCGCCGCCGTCGCCCAGAAGGGCGCCGCCGCGAGAGCGAGGATGGTGAGTGTGCGAAGCAGGGAGTTCATGGCATTCCTCCTATCGCAACGGTCGTGCCAACCGTGCAGGGAATCGTCCCCCTAGTGTTTTTGATTAAAATCCGACTAACCAGCCGCCCTCCCTTGCCTCTTTTCGAGCAATCAGGGGGCACTTAAGCGTTCAACCGACCCAGCGCCGCGCTTAATTATGCTGATAGCCTTCTTCGCCGTGGTCGGCGATGTCCAAGCCTTGGGCTTCTTCTTCCTCGGTGGGACGCAGGCCGATGGTCTTCGCAACGAATAGCGCAATCAGCCACGTCGCTCCCAAGGAAACAAGAATACACAAGAGCATCGCTAAGAGTTGGCCTTGGAGCAGACCCTGGGGAATGAGCGCCCCGCCGGCCGTATGCGCGGTGGAGCTCATCAAGAGACCAGTGGCGAGCGCCCCCAAGGTGCCACCAATGCCGTGGACACCAAAGGTATCTAGGGCGTCATCGTAGCCGAGCTTACCTTTCAAGACAGAGCAGGCCCAATAAGAAAGGCCGCCTGCCAGCGCGCCAATCAGAACGGCGGAACTGCCTGAAACGAAGCCGGCCGCATTCGTGATCGTGGCGAGGCCAGCGATCGAGCCAGAGCAAAGCCCGAGCACCGAAGGTTTCCCGCGGTGAAGTTTTTCGACGATGGCCCAGACGAGGGTCGCGGCGGCGGCCCCGAGCGTGGTGGTCAGGAAGGCCTGCACCGCGACGCCGTCGGCGGCGAGGGCGGAGCCTGCGTTGAAGCCATACCAGCCAGCCCAAAGTAAACCGGTACCGAGCACGCAAAGCACCATGCTGTGGGGCGTCATCGCGCGCTTCCCGAAGCCCGCCCGAGGGCCGACCATGATGCAAAGCAGGAGGGCCGACCAACCAGAGGTCATGTGCACGACAATGCCGCCCGCGAAGTCCGCGGCTTTGAAGGCCGCATTCGGATTAGCTAAGCCTGCGAAGTCTCCCGTCTGGCCCCACATAGCGTGCGCAATCGGGTAATAGACGAAGATGGTCCAGAGCAGGGAGAAGAGCATCACGGCCGAGAACTTCATACGTTCGGCGACGGCACCGATGATCAAGGCCGGGGTGATGGCCGCGAACATGGCTTGGAAGAGGGCGAAGGCGCCCGCAGAGATGCGCCCTTCGTAGGAACTGGCCTCTGCGCCGATACCCGCGAAGCCGAGGTGCTCCGTGCCGCCGAAGATATGGCCGAGGAAGGAGCCTTGGAGGCTCTTGCCGAACACCAAGGAATAGCCGAACGCCCACCACAGCAGCAGGCCCATGGCGGTCAGGGCCACACACTGAGCGGCGATGGAGAGGACGTTCTTGGTGCGGACAAGGCCGCCGTAAAACAGGAAGAGCCCCGGGATGCACATCAGCAAAACCAAGGCGGTGCTGATGAGGACCCAGGCATTGTCGCCCGCAGTGACGGTGGTGGCAGCAATAGAAAAGAGCATTGTGCGATTTATTGAGCAAGATGCGTGCCAAATTTTATGCAGCGCTTGCTAGTCGCTTGCTTTCGAGGGTTTCAAAGACACAATTTTTCCATCTGTTTAAATAATGTCTAAACTTACGCACTTTGCCGTACTTTCGGCAGTCGGTTTTACGGCTTTGCAGGCGGCCGAGGCCCCGGCGAAGCCCTGGATGGTGATCGCAGATTGGCAGACCCGCAGTGCCGAAACCGTCAGCCATGCTAACCCCGTCAGCGGGACTTTCGGGCGTTCGCGTTCGGGCACTGAAGTCATCTGGGCAACGCCAACCGCCGCGGTCGATTTCGAGTACTATCGCTATAAAAACGATTTCACCGGAACTATCCAAGGTTCGGATCAAGCTTACGGCCATACGAGGGACTTGATGCTCACCGGCTTTAAGCAGTGGGATTGGAATGCAAAATATTCCGTGCAGACTCTCTACGCCCTGGAGTCCGCCTATGAAGAAGGGGTTAGCCTTTCGCGGGGCTTTCGCTGGGGCTTCGGTGGCGCCGCCCGTTGGCGGCCAGATGCCGAGACGGACATTACCTTTGGCGTGATGCTACAAGACCGCTTCGAGTCGGGGGTGCTCCCGATCCCCTATCTCAAGGCGGTTTGGCGGCCCTGCCAAGCTGCGGAGGTCGAATTGCGGGCCACGGGTCTCCAGAATGGGCTCATCATCCGCGGTTACCTGACCGAGGACCGGGCCACCCGCGTCGATCTCTCCGTGATGTATGAGACGCTGACCTTCCGGCTGGCTGATAGCTCGACCTATGGTAGCCGGGCCGTTTCCGTCGGTGAGGTGCCACTGCGCATCGGTGTCACCCAATTCCTGGAGCGGAGCGGTACCTGGTTTGTCCAAGGTTCTTTCGAGTGGGTGGCGTTTTCCCGGCATTCCTTCGTGCACGCGGGTGAGACCCAAGGCGTCTTCCAAACCGCCGCGACGTGGGGCTTCTCCGTTCGCGCCGGGGCACGTTTCTAAGCCCGCGACCATTCTTACTTTATGCGCTGGATTCTCGCACTCAGTTGTCTCGTCGCGTCGCTTGGCGCGGCGGTTTCTCCTGATACTACCGCGAAGCGGACGCGGGCCGAGATTGAGGCTGGCTTGAAGGCTTTGGAGACCAAGGCCCGGACCGCCAAAGAGGAGCCGAAGACGCCCGTCGGCACCGATAAAGGGAAGGGGGCCAAGGCCATCGTGAATGACCTGATCATTAAGCCCGATGAACTCAAGCGCGCCCGGGCCGAACTACTCCAGCTGAACGCCTATCGCTACCTATGCGGGCTCGAGGCGAATGTTGTGCTCAAAGAGGAATACAATCTGACCTGTAAATTCGGTGCCTATCTCTGCAGCGTGATCGGGCGCATCGAGCACACCCCAGCGAAACCAGCGGGCCTGGATGAATTAGTTTATAAGAAAGGCTACGAAGGTACCTCGCGCTCTAACCTATTCTGGTCATCCGGTCCCGATGGGCTCACGGGTTCCGTTAACGGCTATATGGACGACAGCGATGCCTCCAATATCGCCAAGGTCGGGCATCGTCGCTGGTGCCTTAATCCCGCGATGGGTGCTACCGGCTTTGGACAGGTCCGTGGTTATTCCGCGATGTGGTCGATGGATGCGAGCAACGCCGCCGGTAAGGGCGAGCACATCGTCTGTTTTCCGGCGGCCGGTTTCTGGCCCCTGGCTTATTGGCCGAACAGCCCTGCTTGGAGTATCTCCCTGGACCCGGGTCGTTATCGGGTGGAAGACAATCCGGAACTAAAAGTTTACCTCCTCGGCGGCACCGAACGCTTTCCGCAAGACACCAAGGGGCTAAAGGAACTCAAGTTGACGGATGTGCGCGTGGCTCGTGAGGGCATGGGCATCGCCCAGTGCGTGATCTTCCGCCCTCAAGTCGCCCCCAAGCGTGGTAACCGTTTCGGGGTTTCCTTACCGGTCAAAGGCTGGCGGAGTGCGAAGCTCGAATACATCGTCGAGTTTTACTGAGCCGCAGAGCAGTCGTGGCCTTAAGCCGCGCGGGCTGCGGTGACTGCTCGCGGTAAGGCGTCGAGGATTTCGTCGCGCCGGTGCTGGGCCGTGGCGAGGTCGTGCGTCCGTAACGAACGGCGGACGCGGGCCTTCGTGAAGGCGTCGGGGTGAATCGTGTAATGGATCCACCACGTTCCGTTGTTGTTCCAGAGGTGGTGCAACGGGTTCTCGCCCTGAACGCGGATGGAGAGGCGCGGGGCGGTGGGAGCGGTGTCGGTGGTGTTGATCATGGCGTGTGGATAAAAACGGCACGCAGCACGATCGACTCCGGGGGGAGGATGAATTGTGACCTTTCGGTCCTCATCTCAGGATGGTTATCCTGAAAACCACCGCGGCCTAGAAGGCTCGGTTGGTGCAAGGCAGGGGGCTGCTTTGCTCGTGATGCGTCTGTTAAGGAACTTCACTTACCATGGACGGCGGCGGGCTAAAGGCAAGCCCAGGCCGGCTTGGCCTGTGTCATAGGCCTTTCGGGCCTTATTTCGGCTCGGGTAGCCCCACCGCCGCGCGCAGCTTACGCAAGCCCGGCTCGGCGGTCGTGGCGGCTTTGGCGTAATCGTCCGCCAGTATCTGGCGGGCTTTTTCGGCCTGGGCTTCCACTTGCGCAGCCTCTTTGACGCGGCTTTCGGCCCGGGTGAGGATTTCCCTAGCGCGACTGACCTGCTTCTGTTCATTGCTGACCTGGTTGGTCCTGGAAGTGAGCGTTGCCTGATAGCCGTCGATAGACTTGGCGTCTTCGCGGCGGCGGCGTGCGGCCTCCAGGTTTTGCTTCGCTTGGTCGACCTGCTTCTCCGCCTTGGCCACATCGGCTTGCTGCCGCTGCATGTTACCCTTCTCGCGGTCGACGGTTTTCGCCGCTTCGTCTTGGGCGGTGCTGGCTTTCTTGGCCACCTCGGTTGCCGTCCGGAGTTTCAGGTGGGCGGACAATAGTTGGTCGAGCTGTGCGCTTTGCAGGGCCTCGGCGATTTCCGGCTGTCGGCTGGTCGGGAGGTCGATGCGCTTCACGTCGTAGGCTAACGCGAAGACACCGCGTCCAGGGATGGTCATCATGGTTACTCGGGGCGGTGCCGGCGGCAAATCGGGGGTGGCGGCGGCCAAGCTGAGGGCGGCAAAGACGAGGAGCATGGCGGGTAAGTTAGCGGGCGTCGGCCGCGGGGCAACCTCGCAGTGCCTGCGCGGAAAGCGCTCGCGGTCCCTTAGCTTCTTCTGTTCTCTTAAGAACGCATGGGTTTCTTTCGTTTCCGCAAAGTCCTTTCGTTGGGCCGGTTTCTAAAACTGAACCTTTCCAAGACGGGCGTGTCAGCCTCCGTCGGTCGGCCTGGTGCGACGCTCAACGTGCGGAAGGATCGCGTCGAAGGGACGGTGGGCGTGCCGGGCACGGGACTCTCGTACCGGGAACGCTTGGCGAATCGCGGGTGCGCCTCGCTCGTCGTCGTCGGACTGGGCTTGCTGACGGGCGCGGGTGCGTGGTGGCTCGCCGCGGCGTGAGCCGCGACGAAACCTTCACGCAAGTGCCCGGGAAAGGACTCGAACCTTCATGCCTTTAGAGGGCGGCGGATTTTGAGTCCGCTGCGGCTGCCATTTCGCCACCCGGGCGACTTACGTAATAACATTCATTCTGCTCGTGCGGGCGCTCGCAAGAAAAACCGTCACTCGTTCTGCACCCCGTCAAACAAAAGAGGCGCCTCTTACGAGGCGCCTCTGGTGGCAGATGTAATCGAAGATTACTTGGCGCCGAGGATCGCGTCCTTAGCGGCCTTAGCCACGCGGAACTTCACGACCTTCTTTGCCTTGATCTGGATGACTTCGCCGGTGGCAGGGTTACGACCCTGGCGAGCCTTGCGGTGCACGAGGACGAGCTTGCCGAGGCCAGGAAGCGTGAAGGAGTTCTTCGCGTTCTTGTAGGCGAGGGCGGCAATGATCTCGAGGATCGCGACGGCCTGTTTCTTGGTGAGCTCTGCCTTCTCGGCGATAGCAGCGGCGATTTGGGACTTGGTGAGGGCTTTGGACATGGTGTTTATGGGTTGGTGTGCAGTGATGCGGTTCTATTTAGTATCGAACTGCGTGCTGAAAACCAGCGAAAAATAAAGGTATTTGTCGGGTTACCGTCCGCCCCTGGGGCCACCGCACATTTAAAAAAAACTTTTAGTCGGGTTCGCTGTCTGTCATAAGGCACCTATCCTTGACTCCCATGAAGCCTTCGACCCTCTCCACAATTCTTTTGGCGGCCGTCCTCGTCACGGCTCCGCTTCGAGCCGCTGATTCGGTCTCGGTCGAACAGGCTTATCCCGGCATGAGCTTTAGCCTCCCCGTGGCCATCACCCCTTACCCTGGCCGGACCGATGCCTTCTTCGTTGTCGAAAAGGGTGATCCCGATCCCGCGGGCAAGGGTAACTTCTTCGGCGGTAAGATTCAGCTGGTTGAGGGGCTCAAGTCGGGCCAGCCCACCAAGCGCACGGTCTTCCAGCTGCAGGTGAAGGATGGCAAGTTCGAGGCCGGCGGGGAGTGCGGACTGCTTGGTCTGGCGGTCCACCCGAACGTCGATAAAAATGGGCAAGTCTTTGTCTATTATAGCCTTAAGATTAACGGAAAACTGCACCAGCGGGTGTCCCGCTTCCTGGTTTCCAAGGAAAAGCCCTTTAAAATCGACCCTGCCTCCGAGCAGCCATTGGTGTCCCAAGCCGACCCGGCCTCCAACCATAATGGCGGGGATCTCCACTTCGGCCCCGACGGCTACCTTTACTTCAGTTGCGGCGACGGCGGGGCGGGTGGGGACGCCTTCAATACGGCCGGCTTCATCAACAAGGGTTTCCATGCCGCGGTCTACCGTATCGATGTCGACAAGCGCCCCGGCAACCTACCTCCGAATGCCCATGCTTCGGTGCCGGTCGACGCCCAAGGGGCCGCCTTCTATGCCGTACCGGCCGATAACCCCTTTGTGAAGGCCACGACCCACCGCGGGCAGGCCCTCGAGCCCAAGTCCGTCCGGACCGAGACCTGGGCCACGGGCCTCCGCAATGCCTGGCGCTTCTCCTTCGACCCCAAGACCGGGGCCTGCTTTACCGGGGACGTCGGCCAGAACCTCTACGAGGAAATCGACATTCTGGTGTCCGGCGGGGACTACGGTTGGAGCGAGGTCGAAGCTGACCATATTTTTAATAAAAAAGACGCTAGCGCCAAACAAGGCCCGGCGAAGCCGGCCGCCGCTTCCGCCTACGTGGCACCGATTTACGAATACGACCGCAAGCTCGGTGGCTCCGTAACCGGGGGCGTCGTTTGCCGGAGCGAACGCACTCCGGCCATCCGTGACGCCTACGTCTTCGGTGATTACGCCTCGGGCCGCTTGTTCGCCATTAAGGAGAAGGGTGGCAAGTGGACGGGTGATGTGATTGCTAAAGACATGACGATCGCGGGCTTCGGCCACGACCCCGTGAATGGCGACGTGCTCTTCGTCACGCTGTCCGGCCAGTTGAAGCGCCTCGCCCCGAAGAAGTAAGCGGCGATGACGACGCGCCGCGACTTCCTGCGTTCGACGAGCGCCGCGTTGGCGGGCCTGTGGGCCGGGAATGCGCTGGCGGCGCCGACGGTCGCCGGAGCCCCTAGCGGCCCTGCAATTAGCCTCTTTACCAAGCATCTTATCGGGCTATCGCACCGTGAACTTGCGGTTGCCGTCGCGCGTATTGGCGTGACGAGTATCGAGGCGCCTGTGCGTTCAGGCGGACACGTGCTCCCAGCTCAGGTGGAAGTGGAGTTACCTAAACTGGTTGAGGCGCTCGCAGCCAACGGCATCACGATTTCGATGCTGACCACTGGCATCAACGCGGTGAGCGATACCACGCGCACCGAGGCCGTGCTGCGGACGGCCAAGGCTTTAGGCATTAAGCGGTACCGCATGAACTGGTATGCCTATG
>Ga0209442_1000308_pt1 | contig 29294 bp, 22 predicted proteins | sample LauGreSBDMM110DD_2_FD_187565 | JGI IMG/M metagenome (GOLD analysis project Ga0209442, IMG submission 187565) | Freshwater lake microbial communities from Lake Michigan, USA - Sp13.BD.MM110.DD (SPAdes) (version 2) | ecosystem: Environmental > Aquatic > Freshwater > Lake | place: Lake Michigan...
CGGTGATTTTGAGCAGCGTTTGAAAGCTGTTTTAAAGCAGCTAAAAGAAAATCCAAATGGTGTTTTATTTATTGATGAGATACACACCATTATTGGTGCTGGATCGGCATCCGGTGGAACATTGGATGCATCAAATTTATTGAAGCCTGCTCTTTCCAGCGGTCAGCTGAAATGTATAGGTGCGACAACTTTTAATGAATACCGTGGCGTGTTCGAAAAAGATCATGCGCTTTCACGTAGATTCCAGAAGATTGATGTCAATGAACCTAGCGTTGAACAGACTGTGCAAATTCTGCGTGGTTTGAAATCACGTTTTGAAGAACATCATGGTGTGAAATATTCTGCTTCTGCACTGACTTCAGCTGCTGAGTTGTCCGCACGTTTTATTAATGACAGACATTTGCCAGACAAAGCGATTGATGTGATTGATGAAGCTGGTGCAGCACAGCGCATCTTGCCTAAGTCTAAGCAAAAGAAAACTATAGGCAAGTTAGAAATAGAAGAAATCATTTCTAAAATCGCGCGTATTCCGCCGCAATCCATCTCACAAGATGATCGCAGCAAGTTGCAAACTATAGAACGTGATTTGAAAAACGTGGTGTTTGGTCAAGAGCCAGCAATTGAAGCGTTGGCCTCTGCAATCAAGATGGCACGTGCTGGTTTAGGTAAAACTGATAAACCGATTGGATCTTTCTTGTTCTCTGGCCCAACAGGTGTAGGTAAGACCGAGGTTGCAAAACAACTGTCCTTCATCATGGGCATAGAGTTGATTCGCTTTGATATGTCGGAATACATGGAGCGTCATGCAGTCAGCCGTTTAATTGGCGCGCCTCCAGGCTATGTGGGATTTGATCAAGGCGGATTGCTTACAGAAGCCATTACGAAGAAGCCGCACTCAGTATTGTTATTGGATGAAATTGAAAAAGCGCATCCTGATATTTTCAATATTCTTTTGCAAGTGATGGATCATGGCACGCTGACAGACAACAACGGTCGCAAAGCTGATTTCCGCAATGTGATTATTGTCATGACCACAAATGCTGGCGCAGAAAGTTTGCAAAAGCGTTCTATGGGCTTCACGGAATCTAAGCAAGCTGGTGATGAAATGGCTGACATCAAGCGCATGTTCACACCTGAATTCCGTAACCGACTTGATTCCATCATTAGCTTTAAAGCATTGGATGAAGACATCATTCTGCGTGTGGTTGATAAATTCCTCATGCAGCTTGAAGAGCAATTACATGAGAAAAAAGTGGAAGCTGTCTTCACTGAGGATTTACGTAAATTCCTTGCTAAGAAAGGCTTTGACCCACTCATGGGAGCCCGTCCTATGTCACGTCTGATACAAGACATGATACGTAAGGGCTTAGCAGATGAACTCTTGTTTGGTAAGTTAGTATCAGGTGGTCGTGTGACAGTTGATATTGACGATAAAGACGAGATCAAACTGGCGTTTAGCGAAGGTGATGCACCGCCAGCAGCCCCACCTCAAGAAGCAGCTGAAGTCGAATAAGCTGCTCTTCAAGTAAAAAACCCAGCCACTGTTAAGGTGCGCTGGGTTTTTTTATGTGTGATGATTATTTGAGAGTAAATGTAGTTGCTCTAATTGATCACTTGGACATATCGTCCTTTTTCATTTCATCTTTTTTCATATTATCTTTAGACATGTTGTCTTTTTTCATTTCATCTTTCTTCATACTATCTTTTTTCATGTGGTCCTTTTTCATTGCATCTTTAGACATAGCATCCTTAGACATTGAATCTTTTTTCATGCTGTCTTTGGACATGTCGTCTGCATAGGCGGACATAGTTACAGCTGAAATTAAGAGAGTTGCCAACAAAGTCGAAATTTTTTTCATTTAAAGCTCCTTAAGTAAAATTAATAGCAGTACATTGCTTTTTTGAGGGAATAAAATTTAACTTCCACCAAACCAGTTATAACCTTGGTCTTCCCAATATCCGCCAGGATTGACATTGGTTACAAAAATCTCTTGAATATATTTTGGGTTTTTGTATCCCAGTTTTGTTGGAATTCTGAGTTTCATGGGGTAACCATATTTAGGTTGTAAAACTTCATCTGCATAAGTTAGCGTTAACAAAGTTTGGGCATGCATCGCGGTTGGCATATCTATACTGGTGTAGTAATCATCATGACATCGAAAACCTACAAAGCTAGCGTTAGTGTCTGCACCAATACGTTTTAGAAAATCACTAAACCGCACGCCACCCCACTTACCAATAGCGCTCCAACCTTCCACACAAATATGCCGCGTAATTTGGCTGATTTGAGTCATGGCATGCAGTTCGGCTAGAGTCCAATCTTTTTTATCTTGTACTAATCCTGAAACTTTTAACTTGAAATCCTCAGGGCTGGGACGAATCTCATCTTCACCATAATAAGCATTAAACGGGAATGGATTAGTTAACATATCCTCTGAATAAGTTGGCGCCATTTTATTCGGATCAAATAACCAATCTTGTACACGATCATTAAAGTGCGACATCACCATAAGCGCTTTTTCAATCGAATCTTCATTGGTTAATGTGCAGCCACTTAACATTGCGATAGCACCAAGACTCAAAGCTTTTTTACCAAATAAACGTCGAGTGGGTGCGTCACACTCCTTATAAATATCTTTGATTATTTCTTTTTCATGGCGAATAAAAATTGTAGTGTTATTAGCCATATCATTTTCCTCGAATCATGATGAGTAATGTCTTAGGCACCAAAGCTACCATCACTAAATGGACGACACAAAAAAATACTGCATAAACCATCGCAAAAAAATGAATAATGCGTGCATTATCAAAATCACCCATCAATTCGCGTAGCAGAGGAAACTGAACCGGCTTCCAAATCACCAAGCCTGACATGACTAAAATAACGATATCTATCATTATGGATAGATAAGCTAATTTTTGAATGGTGTTGTATTGACTTAAATCATCATGCGAGAGCTTGCCTTTTATAGTGGCGAGCACATCCTGAAAGAATTCTTTTGGTTTGATGGGGAAAAATTTCTTCCTCATCCTACCTGTTGCGAAGTTCAATATGAGATATATCAAACCATTGGCAACTAAGAGCCACATAAATGCAAAATGCCAAAGGAGTGCGCCACCTAGCCATCCGCCTAGGGTGAAAGCTTTAGGAATCAAGAAATCAAAAATAGGTGAGGCGTTATAAATTTTTAACCCACTCATGATCATGATCAACACAGCAATAGCATTGAGCCAGTGTGTCATCCTTACAAAGAATGGTGCAATTGAGGTTTGAATTAGCTTGTTCATGCACGCATCATATGAAATGATCGCTCTCAATTGATCTCAAATTTTATACAATTCATCCCAATGGATAAGCTTTCCTCTCTCTTGAGAAATTTTGAAATTACAACCAAGGTTTTTGGTTATGGCACTCTTTGTGGAGAATCTGAGTTTGATATTCAACCTGGCTTAGGCCATATTCACATCATCAAAAGAGCGCCCCTAGAGATTATTTTTAAAGATAGAAAATCGATGTTTATTGACGATCCATCGGTCATTTTTTTCCCTAAACCGACTGCACATGCTTTTAAGTCTCTTAAGGATCATGGTGCAGATATGGTCTGCGCTACCGTTTCTATAGGAAATGGAATTCAAAATCCCTTATCTATGGGGTTGCCTGAAGTTTTAGTTATCCCAATTTCACAGCTAACAGATTTTGAGAAGATTTTTGATTTGCTTTATCAAGAGGCATTTGATGATAGATGTGGAAAACAGCAAGCTATTGATCATTTAATGGACTATTTGATAGTACGTATATATCGATTCGCCATTCAAGAAAATTTAATTACCTCTAGCGCAATAGCTGGCTTGTCAGATCCAAAAATTGCTAAAGCTGTTGAAGCGATTCATCGCAACCCGGGTCATAGTTGGTGTCTAGACACTTTGGCTTGCGAAGCAGGTATGTCTAGGGCTAGGTTTGCTGAGTATTTTAAGGAAAGAGTTGGTATTGCCCCCATTAACTACTTAACTGAGTTAAGAATTAATGTGGCAATGCGTCGTCTGCAGCAAGGAAAGTCTATTAAGTCGTTATATGGTGAATTAGGTTATTCATCGGCATCATCATTTACAAGAGTTTTCCTGCAAAAGATTGGTATGAGTCCTAAAGCGTGGCTTGCAAATAATTCTATCCCTGATTAAAAAAAGAATAGTTAATTAAGGCGCTGTAGATTTTCCACTTGCTGGTTTTTGTTTGATCTGCACAATAATATCTTGCATCAGTCTTAGTCGTTCACTAGTAAGCGGATGTGCTGCTGTATATTTTTCATTATTCTTGATTGCAGCTAATTTTTGTAGAGTGAGAGGAAGCTGTTCAGCGTCATATCCCGCTCTGACTAATATGGTAATTGCTACGCGATCTGCAGCTTGATCGAGATTGGCAGGCATGACTTTTTGATCTTTAATTACTGTATCGCCTACATTATTTCGCAATACTGGAATTAATCCATCGATTGCTTGCGCTGCATTAGCAGTCATCTGCAATGAGGCAGTATGTTTAAGTGCACCATGCGCTATTTCGCGGGCAATGATGGTGGCTAGGTCTGTATCAGAGGAAAAGGCTTCCAGCATGCCACGCGTAATAAGTATGCGTCGCCCATCATTAAAAGCGTGGATCACATCACTATTACCAAGTTCTAAATTAAATGCGCAGGCTAAGGTGAGTGGAATATTGAAGTTATAAATTTGCTTGTTACGTTCAACAGAGATGGGTAAGTTAGCGCTATGCGACATTAGCGTACTTAAGAGTTTTGCAGTTTCTGTTTCTGCATTGATGCCAGTTGGGATAGTTTGATTTTGCACTTTAAGAAAAATATCGCCACGCCTTATACCTGCTCGTTCAGCGCCTCCACCTTCTAAAATACTTACGACTCGCAGGCGATCATCTAATTTAAAAAGTTTGTTTGCGGTCGGAGCAAGTTCGGAAGAATAGGAATATTGATTTTTTGCTGTAAATCCCATGATGTTGCGCGTAGCAGATTTACATATGGGCGCATTTTTCACAAGCAGAGGAGCGGCGATACGATAGAGCTTTTCTTGATTTGCAACGTAGCGAGTCAATTCATCTTCTTGATTGTTAGAGGTATGGCGCTCAAGCTGCAGCATGCTGCTAGAGCAAGCCTGTAAAAGGCTGCAAAAAAATCCAAGAAAAATTATTTTTAAGTGATGAGATTGAGGCGCACAAAAAAATCGCTGTGGGATATTTTCTTTTGTAGCGATGATGTTATGCATTACTGTTGAAAAGCTATGCATAGTTGATCCTTCGCTTAGGATCATGGCTTTATTTTTTTCCAGTACTACCAAAGCCACCGGCGCCTCGTGAGCTGGAATCAAATTCATCCACCACATTAAATCCAACTTGCAATACAGGCACGATAACTAATTGCGCCAATCTATCCATAGGTTTGAGTACAAATTCAGTATTGCCGCGATTCCATGTGGAGACCATTAATTCGCCTTGATAATCTGAATCAATTAAGCCAACTAAATTGCCTAGTACGATGCCATGTTTATGACCCAAGCCACTGCGCGGCAAAATCATTGCAGCATAAGCGGGATCAGCTAAATGAATAGCAAGACCAGTTGGTATGAGATGCGTAGTGCCAGGTTGTATATGCAAGGGTTCATTGATACAAGCACGTAAATCTAAACCGGCACTACCTGCAGTTGCATAAGCAGGTAACTGATCTTTCATACGTAGGTCAAGAATTTTAATGTTTATAGTTTTCATCTTATGCTTCTTCTTTTTTAAACAGGAAGTTGATTAAACAAATACAGTCCTACAGTCTGCGTGCAATTTCAGCTATGAGTTGTTGAGCAAGCGTGTCTTTATCGGCGCGTCCTAATGCATGATGGCCTTGCGCATCAAACAGCACGAGTTCATTCTCATCTTTACCAAAAGTTTGTGGTCCTATATTTCCCACTAATAGTGGTACGCCTTTTTTCTCGCGTTTGGCGTGACCATATTCCAGTAGATTCTCAGATTCTGCAGCGAATCCTACACAATAAGGCGGTTTAGGTAGTGCTGCTACTGCGGCTAAGATATCGGGGTTTTGTTCAAACTGTAGTTCAGGTGAAGCCCCATTTTGTTTTTTAATTTTTTGCTGACTCACTTCACTCACACGCCAGTCAGCAACAGCAGCAACAGCAATGAAAATATCTTGATGTGCGATATTTGCCATCACAGCGTCAAACATATCACGTGCTGTAATGACAGACACCATCTTGATACCAAAGGGTGCAGGTAGAGCAGTGGGGCCACTCACTAAAGTCACTTCAGCGCCAGCTGCATGTGCTGCACGTGCTAAGGCATACCCCATTTTGCCAGATGAGAGATTGGTAATGCCACGAACAGGATCAATCGGTTCAAAGGTGGGGCCTGCTGTAATTAATACTTTTTTAGCTTGAAATAATTTAGGCTGAAAAAATGCAAACAACATTTCCAGTAGTTGTTCAGGCTCTAGCATACGACCTAGTCCTGTTTCACCACATGCTTGTTCACCCGCAGCAGGGCCACATAAGGTCACACCATCTTGCTTAAGTTGGTCTACATTGCGTTGCGTAGCAGGGTTCTGCCACATTTCTACATTCATAGCTGGTGCTACTAGCAAAGGCACTGTGCTAGGGCGTGCAAGACAGAGAGTGGAGAGTAAATCATCAGCAGCACCATGCACGAGTTTGCGTATGAAATCGGCAGAGCAAGGGGCAATTAAAATCGCATCAGCATGTCGCGTGAGATCAATATGCGCCATGTTATTGCTGATGCGGCTATCCCACTGATCGGTAAATACTGGCTTGCCAGTTAATGCCTGCATAGTCACAGGTGTAATGAAATGCCGTGCTGCTTCAGTCATGACAACTTGTACTGAAGCACCGGCTTTAATCAGCGCGCGTGCTAACTCCGCAGCTTTATAACAAGCGACGCCACCTGTGAGACCTAAGACGATGTGTTTACCGTTTAAATGCATATATACGCCAGATAGGGTTTATCGCTTCACTCTGCGCAATTCATCCACCACAAATAATATAGCGCCTATGGTAATGGCACTATCAGCAACATTAAAGGCAGGCCAGTGCCAGTTATTGATGTGCAGGTCGATGAAATCAATCACATGGCCATAGGCGAGTCGGTCTATTAAGTTTCCGACTGCGCCACCTAAGATTAGAGTTAAAGACCAACAAAATAATTTTTGCTCGGCATGGCGTCGTAAGAGCCAAATGATTAGTAGAGAAGCTGCAATGGAAATCGCTGCAAAGAAGTAACGCTGCCATCCCGGTTGATCAGCTAAGAAACTAAATGCGGCACCTTTGTTATAAACCATCACCAGATTGAAATAAGCATTGATGACTTTAGTGGATTCAAATGCCAAAACTCTTTCGAAAGTAATTTTAGTCAGCTGGTCTAGTAGCATGATGATGGCAGCGATACCCAACCACATCATCAGTCGTGGTGAGCTTACGTTAAGACTGTTATCGCCACTATTCTTTTTAGCCATCATCATTCCAAAGAAATAAAAATGTTAAACAGCGTCAGGCTACACGGCGCTGTTCGCCTGATCCAAATAAGTTGGCAACACAGCGACCACAAATACCAGCATGCTCTGCATGTGAGCCTACATCAGCCCTATAGTGCCAGCATCGTTCACATTTTTTATGCGCAGAAGCTTGTACTTGTATACCTACAGTTTCAGCGTTATCAACTTGAATTAATGTTGCATTTGAAGTGATTAAAACAAATTTCAAATCATCGCCTAAACTTTGTAGCAAGTGATATGTATCACCGGAAGCACGAATTTCAACCTCAGCTTGTAAAGATGAGCCTATCGCACCAGACACACGCAAATCTTCTAACTGCTTCAATACATCATTACGTATGGTTTTTATTGCCGTATATTTTTCTAATAAATTGGAAGCTTGATCAATTTTTGGTAAATCATAAAACAATTGTGTAAAAATCGTTTCTTGTGATGCTTGGTAAGTTTTTACATCAGCAAACACAGACCATGCTTCTTCTGCAGTAAAAGACAGTATGGGTGCCATCAAAGGCAAGAGAGATTGTGTAATGTGCCATATTGCTGTTTGGGCAGAACGACGAGCAGCAGAGGTGACACCGCTGGTATATAAACGATCTTTCAGTATGTCGAGATAAAAGCCGCCTAAATCTTCCGAGCAGTACATTTGCAGCTTAGCGACGACAGGATGAAATTCATAATCTTGAAAATGCTGATGTATCTCTGCTTGTAATTGCGTCATACGCGCAATCGCATAACGATCGATTTCTAATAATTCATTAACAGGAACCGCATCTGTCGCAGGATTAAAGTCTGAGGTGTTAGCTAACAAGAAGCGCAAGGTATTACGAATGCGACGATAGCTTTCTACAACACGCTTAAGAATTTCATCTGAAATAGATAGTTCACCAGAATAGTCAGTTGATGCTACCCATAAACGCAATATCTCAGCACCAAGTGTGTCGGATACTTTTTGTGGCGCGACGACATTGCCTTTGGACTTAGACATTTTCTTGCCTTCACCATCCACGACAAAGCCATGTGTTAGCAAGGCTTTATATGGTGCGTATCCATTTAACATAGAGGATGTTAGTAGCGAAGAATGGAACCAGCCTCTATGCTGATCAGAACCTTCTAGATAAAGATCAGCAGGAAAGTGAGACTCAGCAGCATGCGAGCCACGCAAGACTGTTTGATGCGTGGTACCTGAATCAAACCAGACATCAAGTGTGTCTTTGTTCTTTTCATAATGCGTAGCATCAGCACCTAAGAAGCTGTTGATGTCTAAAGTATGCCAAGCTTCTATGCCTGATTTTTCTACCAGCTGCGCTACTTTCTCTAACAAAGCGGGTGTGTCTGGATGTAAGTCGCCGGTTTCTTTATGTACAAAGAAAGCCATAGGCACACCCCATTGACGTTGACGCGATAAAGTCCAGTCAGGACGATTTGCAATCATGCCGTGTAGTCGTGCTTTACCCCAGTTAGGATAAAACTGTGTTGCATCGATAGCTTGCAATGCAGTTGAGCGTAAGTTTGCACCGCCATTTTTAGGTGTGCGATCCATGCTAGCAAACCATTGCGAGGTAGCGCGATAAATAATGGGAGTCTTATGGCGCCAGCAATGCATGTAACTGTGATCAAACATCACAAGCTTGAATAGTGTTCCTGCGTTTTCTAAAGCAGCGCAAATTGGTTTAGAAGCTTCCCAAATCGTCATACCACCAAACAAAGGTAAGGTGGATGCAAAATGGCCATCACCCATCACAGGGCTGAGTATTTGATCATCAAGCATGCCCTGCGCTTTACAAGAAGCGTAATCTTCTATGCCATAAGCAGGTGCAGAATGTACTATGCCTGTACCAGTATCTAGTGTGACGTATTCACCCGGATAAACAGGGGATAGTCTTTGATAGTCTGCATCAGCAGTGGAGAGCGGATGATGAAACTGTATCATCGCTAATGCAGCTCCTGTGCAGGTGGCTATAGTTTTGCCTTCTAAACCATAACGTTTCAGACAAGCTTCAACTAAATCTTGAGCGAGTATGAGTAAAATAGTTTCATCATTACGCACTGTTTCAACTAATGCATAAGTGAATTCAGGATGAATATTTAATGCTTGATTTGAAGGTATGGTCCATGGCGTAGTAGTCCATATGATGATGTAACCTTTTTGTGCAGGCAAAGCGGATAAACCAAATGCCTTAGCAATGCGATCATGCTCTGCAAAAGGAAAACCAACATCAATCGCAGGATCACGTTTGTCTTGATATTCCACTTCAGCTTCAGCCAAAGCAGAGCCACAATCAAAACACCAATTCACGGGTTTTAATCCACGATAAACAAAACCTTTGTCGAGTATGCTGCCTAGAGCACGAATTTCATCTGCTTCATTGCGATAGTTCATGGTGAGATAAGGATTATCCCAGTCACCCAATACACCAAGTCGTATGAAATCTTTTTTCTGGCGTTCTACTTGCTCACTTGCATAAGTACGTGATTTTGCTAATACCTCTGCTGTAGGTAAATTTTTACCGTATTGTTTTTCAATTTGAATTTCAATCGGCATGCCATGGCAATCCCAGCCAGGCACATATTGCGCATCAAAACCATCTAGCTGTCTGGTTTTGACAATCATGTCTTTTAATATTTTATTGACTGCATGGCCAATATGAATATCGCCATTCGCATAAGGTGGGCCATCATGCAAAATAAATTTTGTTCTACCAACTGAAGCTGAACGCAGTTGCTGATAGATGTTTTTTTGCTGCCATTGCGCTACCCATAGGGGTTCGCGTTTAGCTAAATCGCCACGCATAGGAAATGGCGTCTCCGTCATATTCACGGGATATTTATTATCTGCTTGTTTGGCTGCTTTTTTATCTGACATGAGCTTGAAAATAGAAGGCTGTCGGTGAAAATAAAATCTTAACGTTGAAATTAATTAAGACGAAAGAGATAAGGAGTGATTTGTTTCATTACGGTGCTGAAAAAAATCACGTGCTGCTTTAGCATCTGCTGCGATAGCATCGGTTAATTTTGTTAAGTCATCATATTTTTCTTCGTCACGCAGTTTATGTAAAAACTCTACATGTATGAGTTTTCCATAACATTGTGCGTTGTAATCAAATAGATGTACTTCAAGTAGCACGCGTCCATTATCTTCTACCGTAGGTCGTACACCCAAACTTGCTACAGCGGGTAAAGGCGATGGACTTAGTCCATGAACTTGTACGACAAAAATACCAGATAGTGCTGGACGCTTATGCGCAATACGTAGGTTCAGTGTTGGAAAGCCTAGAGTGCGACCGAGTTTTTGGCCATGTAAGACACGACCAGAAATAGAATAAGGATGTCCTAGTAAATCGCGCGCTTGTTCGAAATCACTACTCTGTAGCGCAGTACGTATGGCAGAGGAAGAGATACGTTGATTTTCATGTTGCACGCTATCTAGCGAACTCACTTCAAAGCCAAAACGCTTACCCGCTTCAACTAAGAGAGCAAAATCTCCTGCGCGTTTTGCGCCAAAACGAAAGTCATCGCCAACGATCAGCCATTTAACCTGTAATCCTTCAACCAAAATATCTTGAATAAAGGATGCTGGAGAGAGTGCTGCAAAGCGCGCATTGAAATGTTCAACAATCACTCTATCGATGCCGGCTTCAGCGAGTGATTGCAATTTATCTCGTAAGTTGGCGATACGCGTAGGTGCACGGCTTTCGTCACCACTAAGCTTGGCAAAAAATTCACGCGGATGCGGCTCAAACGTCATCACAGCTGCCTCCAGATGTAAACGTTTCGCAGCCTGTGTCAGATGGGCCAGCAAGGTTCTGTGTCCTTGATGCACACCATCAAAATTGCCTATCGTTAGCGCACATGGGCGACGTGCTTCGGCGTGGGGAAGACTGCGAAATACCTGCATGGAGTGGTGAGTTGTGAGCACTATTGGAAAGCCCTCGATTATAGAGGTTTTCGCTCGGGTTTCCTCTGCAAAAAGGGGCGAGCTGAGTCTTACATCTCACCCCATAGTGACTGAATTGCAGCGAGTGCAGCCAAGCCAGCTGTTTCGGTACGCAATACTCGTGGACCCATAGAGACACAGATGGCACCACGCTGTAGTGCGAGCTCTTCTTCGGTTTCACTAAAGCCACCTTCAGGACCCACCATAATCGTGAGTGCTTGGGCGGGCTGATGCCTGACCCAATCCGATAAAGAAACCGTAGCACGTGGAGAGAGCAGTAAGCGTTTATGCAGGTCAGTCTGCGCTACCCATTGCGTAAAATTCACAGGCTCTGACAGATGTGGCAATCGGTTGCGACCGCATTGTTCTGCGGCGGCAGCCATAATGCCTTGCCAATGTCGCATCTTTTTTTCGGCTCGGTCTGCACTCAACTTAACGACAGAGCGGCTAGCCGCCAGAGGAATGAAAGCAGTTGCACCTAATTCCACCGCTTTTTCTATGATCCAGTCCATCTTATTTGCCTCAGGTAGCCCCTGCGCCAAAGTCAGACTATGGTTGAGCTCAGATTCACGAGCAAAGAAGGCTTTGATTTCCACTACCGCCAGATTCTTCGTTATCTCAATTAAGGAAGCGCTGAATTCTCCACCTTGACCATTGAAGAGGGTAATACTGTCGGGCACAGTCAGTCTAAGCACCTGAATATGTCTGGTAACGGACTCAGGTAGCTTGAGTTGCAAGCCAATTTCTAGCGGCTCTGGACAATAAAAACGCGGCATGAAGGGCTTTTAAAATGGTCGAAAGATGAAAATGAATCGATGGATTAGTGTGGTGGTCGAGATCTAACACCATAATCAAGCTCATAAGAGTAACCATAACTGAGCGCCTGCAGATGCGCCATTAAAATTTAAGTCTTTGTTTTAAAATTAACCATAAAATAAAAGATAACAGTAGCGCATCGATCGTAAATAGCGCCTTCCTATCTGGTAAAATTCCGCCCTTCTTACAGCTCATAAAGACTCATTCTTAATTGCATGAGCAAGCTGAAATCCTTTCTTTTATTTTCTATCTTGCTAACATGATCGCTACTTCACCTAACACCTCCCACATGGCTAACGCGATTCGGGCACTTGCCATGGATGCAGTGCAAAAGGCTAATTCCGGTCATCCTGGCATGCCTATGGGCATGGCTGAAATCGCGGTCGCTTTATGGGGTAGACATTTACGTCATAACCCCACCGATCCTAAATGGATAGATAGAGATAGATTTGTACTCTCTAACGGTCATGGCTCTATGCTGCTGTATGCGCTATTGCATTTGACTGGGTATGCATTATCGATGGATGACATTAAGAATTTTCGTCAACTGCATTCCAAGACACCGGGTCATCCAGAAGTGGATATCACACCGGGTGTAGAAACCACCACAGGTCCTCTCGGTCAAGGTATCACCAATGCAGTAGGCATGGCATTGGCTGAGTCATTGTTAGCAGCCCATTTCAATAAACCTAGTTTTGACATCATTAATCATCACACCTATGTATTCCTTGGTGATGGTTGTTTGATGGAAGGTATTAGTCATGAAGCTTGTTCATTAGCAGGTACTTTGCGTTTATCTAAATTGATTGCGCTGTACGATGACAACGGTATTTCCATTGATGGCAACGTAGAGGGATGGTTCCAAGACGACACGCCTAAGCGTTTTGCTGCCTACGGATGGAATGTGATTCCGAATGTGGATGGTCATGATGTAGCAGCACTTGATGCAGCTATTACTGCCGCCAAAAAAGCAGATAGGCCGACTTTGATTTGCTGTAAGACAGTGATTGGTAAAGGCTCACCTAACATGCAGGGTAGCGACAAAGTACATGGCGCTGCTTTGGGTGAGACTGAAATTACAGCAACACGTGCTGCACTCAACTGGCCTTATGCACCATTTGAAATTCCAGCTGACGTGTATAAAGATTGGGATGCTCGCGAACATGGTGCACAAATACAGTCTGCATGGAATACGATGTTTCAAAATTATCAAAGCAAATATCCTTCTGAAGCGGCAGAGTTAGTGCGTCGTATGAAAGGTGAATTACCGGCTCAGTTTGATAAAACTATCGCAGCTTATATAGCGCAATGTATAGAAAAGAAAGAAACCATAGCAACGCGTAAGGCAAGTCAAAATGCCATACAAGCGATTGCACCGGTGTTGCCAGAATTTTTGGGCGGTTCAGCTGATTTAACAGGTTCGAATCTCACGAATTGGAAAGAATGTGTAGCAGTACGTGCTGACCATGCGGGTAACCATATCAATTATGGTGTGCGTGAATTTGGCATGAGTGCCATCATGAATGGCATTGCATTGCACGGAGGTTTTATTCCTTTCGGTGCAACCTTTCTTACTTTCTCAGATTACAGCCGTAATGCATTGCGCATGGCAGCGTTGATGAAGATACGTGCTCTCTTTGTATTCACACATGACTCTATCGGTTTAGGTGAAGATGGTCCTACGCATCAATCGGTTGAACATATTTCTAGTATGCGTTTGATACCTCACTTAGACAACTGGCGCCCTTGCGATACTGTGGAATCAGCGATTGCATGGGAACAGGCAGTGCGTAGACATGATGGTCCATCTACATTGATATTCTCGCGTCAAAATTTACCGTATATGGAACGTTCAACTTCACAGGTAGATAATATTCGTCGTGGTGCTTATGTATTGAAAGACGTTGAGAAACCACGCGTCATTCTGATTGCGACTGGATCTGAAATTGAATTGGCAATGAAATCAGCTCAACAGCTTGCCGATGAAGGTATCGCAGCACGCGTGGTCTCTATGCCTTGTGCCGATGTGTTTAATCGTCAGGATCAAGCGTATAAAGATAGCGTGTTACTGAAAAATATACCTCGTGTAGCGATTGAGGCAGGCGTATCAGATTTTTGGTTTAAGTATGTCGGTTTAGATGGTGCAGTTATAGGTATCGACACATTCGGAGAATCAGCACCGGCTGGCGCCTTGTTCAAACATTTTGGATTTACAACCGAGAAGGTTGTAGCTGCCGCTAAATCAGTTATCCACTGATAAGCCCAACACGTACACATAAAAATTATTTATCATTATATTTAGAGTTAGGAGACACATATGACCATCAAAGTTGCAATTAATGGCTATGGCCGCATAGGTCGCAACATACTACGTGCGCATTATGAAAGTGGTAAAAAGAATGATATCCAAATCGTTGCCATCAATGATTTAGGTAATGCAGAATCGAATGCGCATTTAACGCGCTATGACACAGCGCATGGAAAATTCCCTGGTACAGTCGTGGTCGAAGGCGACAACATGATTGTCAACGGAGACAAAATTCGTGTTTTTGCACAGCGTAATCCGGCTGACATACCTTGGGGTGAGTTAGGTGTAGACGTTGTATTGGAATGTACAGGATTTTTCACTTCCAAAGAAAAAGCTTCTGCACATATCAAGAGTGGCGCAAAGAAGGTCATCATTTCTGCTCCTGGTGGTAAGGATGTGGATGCAACCGTTGTATTTGGTGTCAACCAAAGTATCTTGAAATCCTCTGATACAGTCATCTCAAATGCTTCTTGTACCACTAACTGTTTGGCACCTTTAGTTAAACCATTGAACGATAAAATTGGTTTGGTCAATGGATTGATGACGACAGTGCATGCTTATACGAATGATCAAGTATTAACTGATGTAATACATGAAGATTTACGTCGTGCACGTTCTGCTACACAATCTATGATTCCTACAAAAACTGGTGCAGCTCTTGCAGTGGGTTTAGTGCTGCCAGAATTGGATGGTAAATTAGATGGTTATGCGATTCGTGTGCCAACCATAAATGTCTCTATTGTGGATCTTTCTTTTATCGCTGCACGTGATACCACTGTGGACGAAATCAATGCCCTCATGAAGGCTGCAGCTGATGCAGGTCCATTGAAAGGTATTTTGACTTACAACACTGAACCTTTAGTATCAGTGGATTTTAATCACAATCCAGCTTCAAGCAATTTCGATGCGACCTTAACTAAAGTATCAGGACGTTTAGTTAAAGTTTCATCTTGGTATGACAATGAGTGGGGTTTCTCAAACCGCATGCTCGACACCACGATGGCACTGATGGCTGCAAAATAAATCATCATGAGCTTATAAAAAAACCCTGCAAATTTTGCAGGGTTTTTTATTTCATCCTTAGTTTTTATCCTACAGGATTAATCTGTTCCAAATAAGGGTGATCGCGGTCCATACAATAGACCTCCTGGTTTTAATGTCAGTAATCTCGCACTAGTCATACGAGCGACTGCATGTCCTTGATTGCCAGCACTGTTAATCACCTGTTGAATCAAGCTGACAATAAGCATGTCTAACAGGCTGCCAGAATTACCACTATTCGATTCGGAGCTAGAGGCACTAGCTTCTCCTTCCCACAGTAAGTCGCCGCTGCGTGTATCGATTAGTTTGGCTCTCGCTGCGACAATAATAGAGCTATTTAAGATCTGATATTCAGCGCCGTATCTATCCACAGTGATATACAGAGCTGCATCAGCACCAAAAATTTCAGCTAGTTTTTTCAGTGGGACTTGGTGCATCTCTCCCGGATCAGGTAAGCCATTTTCTTTAAAGGTTTGATCCACTAAAGCCACTGGAAAAACATAGTAGCCTAACTCAGATAGAGGAAAAGTCACGGTAGACATAAAGCTATAACTCGCTCTGACATCAGGTGAGTTATTTAGTGGAGGTAGTACAACAATAGATCGAGGTTTGCTTTGTCTTAAGGCTGTTTTATCAGGTCCCTTACTGGCTGCACAACCAACTAGTAGCGTAATAAGAAATAAGAGCGCACATCTTGTGATAGTTGAAGTCATATTTAAGCTCATTTATTTTTTGATTTGTGCAATCAGCCTATCCATATAGATAGTTGATTCTGGAAAGATAGTTTTTTCATTTTGAAAAGCAGCTAGAGCTTTATCTAATTGACCAGTTTGAAAATATAAATAACCAAGATGAGCATAATTACCAGGAGGTAGCGTTTTATTTGCTGCACGCGCTTTTTCTAGGTCTTTTTCCATTTCAATAATATGACTTTCGCTGGAATGCTTGCCGGGTTCGTAATAGCTTAGATAGACCATATTCTCGTAACCACCCCAGTGATACAGTTGTCTGTTTTGATTAGCGCAGGCTGTCAGGAATAAACTGAGTACGATGAAGACTAAGTAAAATCGGGATCGCGAAGAATTTGAGTTATTCATTGCTTGCTTTCACAGGTTTCCAAGCACCTTGTTCTAATCCATCCACCAAACGATTAACTGCTTCACGAATTGCGAGATCGAGTACTTTGCCGTTCAAGGTAGAGTCATAACCTGAAGTACCACCGAAACCTATAATTTCACGATTCGATAAAGCATATTCGCCAGCGCCTTGCACGGAAAAAATCACTTCCGAAGTAACAGTATCAACCACATTCAAACTCACTTTGGAATAAGCGACTTGTATTTTTCCTCGGCCGAGTATGCCAAATAATTGTTGATCACCTGTTTCTTTACGGCCGAATTCAGTGACATCACCAGTGATCACATAAGCAGCACCTTTGAGTTGCTGAGTGCGACCACTGAGTTTTGCTTCTTCTTTGATTTCGGTGAGATTTTCACGATCTAAAACAATAAAGCGATTTGATTGCTGTAGATGTGAGATGAGTATGGTTTTTGATTGAGAGCCTAGTCTGTCTATACCATCTGAAAAAATGCCACGTAAAAAACCAGATCGGTTATCAAATTTACCAACTGCAAGCTGATGTTTTTTACCGCTATAACTTGTACCAGCAGATTCCACTTTAGCGGGAGTTAAGGTGACTGATTTTTCAGTTGCACAGCCTACTAGTCCTAGCATCAGGCCAGTAAGAATAAGAGGAGATAAAAGTTTAATCATATTATGTACCTAGAGGAAAATATTGAGGGGTGCTAATGCGTATGTAATACAAGATAATTTCATCAATAAAATTAAATGCCATCAACTTTATTATTAAAATAGAATAAATCTAAAATAAAAATGAAGAAAAAGATTATGTTGTTGTTGGAAAAACACATTTCCATAGTTGAATGACGGCTTCAGATTGCGCTAGAGAAATTTCTGGATTGGACCGTGCTTTATCTTCACCGCGCAGTCGTATCTGATGCTGCTTTTTTCTAAATAAACGATAAGCATCGGCAACCGCATGCGCTTGATTTGACGAGATTAAATTATGATCAGCTGCCATTAATAATAAAGCGATATTACCCACATTATTAGTCAAGGCTGGCGTAGTAGATGCATATTGCAGCACCAGATATTGGACAATAAACTCAATATCTATCATGCCGCCAGCATCATGCTTAAGATCAAATAATGCAGAACGATTTGGATGTGCGTCATGTATTTTATGTCGCATAGATACGATTTCTTTTTTTACTGTTATTGCATCCCGATCTAGACGTAAAACCTTTTCGCGCAGCGCATTGAATCGGTCTGCTAACGAAGGATCACCTGCGCAAAAACGCGCACGTGTTAGTGCTTGGTGTTCCCATAGCCATGCGGATTGTTGTTGATATTTCTCGAACGCGGCAATCGAGGAAACCAATAAGCCACTAGCGCCATCAGGTCGTAAGGCAATATCAATATCAAATAAAATCCCAGCGGGTGTGTGACTAGTCATCCAAGTGATAAAGCGTTGTGCTAACTTGGCATATTGTGTTGGAGCGTCAGGATCATCGTCATCATATAAAAAAATGATGTCGAGATCTGAGGCATAGCCCAATTCTTTGCCGCCTAATTTTCCGTAAGCGATAACAGCAAATTTTGGATCATCTCTGTGACGTGTTGTAATCGTTTTCCAAACAGCAGAGATTGTGACCTCGATTAATGTATCAGCTAATGCAGAGAGATGATCAGCTAAATGTTCAACACTTAAGATGTCATCTAAGTCTTGTGCGAGCAAGCGGAATAATTGCGCATGATGTAATTCACGCAACACATCCATTTGTCTTTCTGTGTCACCTGTAAAGGCGTTTAACTGACGCTGACACTCAAGTGCGAATTGAGTCCAGTCAGGTGTTGTATATAAAGTTTGGTCATCTAATAGCTCATCCAACAAAACAGGATGGCGCATTAAATACTGCGCTGCCCATTCACTAGCTGCCATCATACGAATAACGCGTGCCAATGTATGTGGATATTCAGTTAAGAGAGAGAGATAGACTGAGCGTCTTAAGATAGCTTCAAAAAAATCTAATAATCTATTTAAAGTCTGTAAAGAAGAATCGCCACTCATTTCTGCTACTAAAGGCAGTGCTGCTTGCAATAGAATTTGTAATTGATTTTTCGTTTGATCTGAGAGTGCCTGACACTTGGGTGCATGCCAAAGTGCGATCAGACGCTGGGTGGCAGAGGAAGCATCTTGAAAGTGAATTGAGGTTAAATATTCATTCAAGCTCTCTTCATTGATGCTCGGCGCATTAAAAATATTAATCAGGCTGCTTGTAGAATTTTTAGTACTCGCATTTTTATCAATAAAGATCGCATCGAACTGCTGTGCTACCCAATCACGAATTCCTGTTAACTCAGTATGTAAGCTGTTTGTATCTGTATAGCCCATCATCTGTGCAATCAATAATTGATCTTGCTCTGAATTAGGTAAGACATGGGTTTGTGCATCATCCAGATATTGCAGTCTATGTTCTAGATTACGCAGAAAAATGTAAGAATGAAGAAGTTGTTCAACCACTTCAGTTGATAAGAGATTGCGTTGTGCTAAAACTTGTAGCGTAGTTCTTGTAGAGCGATCTCTTAATTCAGGCTCTCGACCTCCACGTATGAGTTGAAAGACTTGGGTAAGAAATTCAATCTCACGTATTCCACCACGACCAAGTTTGATATTTATGTGGCGCTCAGGATGACGTGTTTCTTGTCGTATGACTTCGGCGCGTATTTGTGCATGCATATTTCTTAGTGAATCGATGGCACTAAAATCTAAATAGCGTCTATACACAAAGGGCTGCACCATTGCTTCTAATGTTTTTATATCTTCAGGCAATCCTGTTAACGCACGTGCCTTAACCCATGCATAGCGTTCCCATTCTCTACCTTGAAGCATGAGATAGGTTTCCAACATAGAAAAACTTATGGCTAATGGACCTGAATTTCCATTGGGACGTAACGCCATATCGACTCTAAAGGTATAACCATCGCTAGTAATTTCTGCGATATCTGCGATAAGTTTTTTACCTAGCTTGATAAAAAATTCATGATTCGATAACGATCTTTGTTCTGCTGACAAGGCAAGCGTTTCGCCTTCTTCGGGATAGATAAAAATCAAATCAATATCTGATGAGACATTCAATTCTCTACCACCTAATTTACCCATACCGAGGACGAGCATTTGTTGCGCAAGACCTGATTCGCTTCCTATAGGTTGACCGTGTTGTGCTACACACTCAGCATGTCTGGCAGCGAGATGAGTTTGTACTGCAAAGTCTGCAAAGGCGGATATGCTGTATAACACTTGATTGAGGTCAGTCGTGCCTGATAAATCTCGAACTGCTAAAGTAGAAAAAAGTAAATTGCGACAGCGTCGCATGGCAGCAGGTAGCGTTATTCCTAAATCCAGTTGTACTTGAAGCAGGGACTCAAACGACACTTCAGCTAAGGGAACTGTGCACAGCTTCTCTAATTCATGCGCATGTTCTGGCTTTGCAGCTAACCAGCGTTGAACAAATCGCGATCCACGATCAGGAATGCTGAGATGAGGCTTCATAGAGTTGAATTCGGCGCTGAAATGGGTTGATAGGTTTGCTAAGACTAAGATTTATAATACGGTAATATAAATATGATAACGTAAGGCTTTATGAGTCTTGCAGCGTGTGTACTTAAGATTTGGCACAATGCTTATACTCTCAGAGCTTCATTTCTCTTAAGACTACTGTATTTGTAGATTAAGGGTGGCAGATCCTTAATGGCCGCCAGATTTGCACAATAAATTTCTATTTTGATGCCTCGTTTTTTAATCCTACTAAATCGTATCAAAGAGTCCCTGCAGTCAGGCTGGACTAGCTTTTTTACGGCATATCAAGCGTTTAATTACAGATCACATCGCCTATTGCGCTGGAGCGTAGCTGCAGTATTGATCGCTTATTTTCTATTTTGCGGTGTTTTTTTAACGCTGCGTTATCTAATTTTGCCGAATGTAGGTTTATATAAATCAGAGATTGAGCAGGTAGCGAGTCAATTTGTTGGTAAGCAAATAGGTGTTGATGAAATTAATGCGAGCTGGAGTGGATTGCATCCACGATTGCAATTAAAAGGTGTGGTGATTCATGGGGATAGTGATCAAGCAGTGCTTACTTTGCCAGAAGTGGACGCCACACTATCTTGGATAACCTTAGTTGCAGGGCAGTTGCGTTTAGAAGAACTTGAAATTTTGCAGCCAGATTTAGAAATTATGCGTGATGAAAAAGGAAAAATTTTCATTGCCGGCATAGCCTTGAATATGGATAAATCTGGAGATACAAAAGGTTTAGATTGGTTGCTGTCACAAAAACAGATTTCTATTATTAACGGATCCCTGCGTTGGCAAGATAAATTGCGTGGAGCACCAGAGTTAGAACTAAAAGATTTAACTTTTATTTTACGTAATCAGTGGTTTGGTCATCATTTTTCTATCAAAGCGACTCCACCAGCTGAATTAGCCGCTCCTATCGATGTAAGAGCGCACTTCACTCATCCACCTTTTAGTACATCAATTTCAGATTATCAAAAATGGAAAGGAGAAATTTATCTTGATTGGCGTAATACACGCTTAGATGATTGGAAAAAATACATAGACTATCCCTTTCAAGTAGAAGGTGGGCAGGGTTCAGTCAGAGCATGGTTAAATTTTGATCATGCAGTGGTCTCAAATTTCACTGCAGATGTAGCGCTTAAAGATTTAACACTACAACTAGAGAAAAATTTAGCTCCGCTAAAATTAGTTGAAGTGAGTGGACAAATTTTTGCAGGTGAAGCAGCAGTGGGACTAAAAGAAAGGATTTTTTCTTTTGGTCGGCATGGACATGCTGTGAAGTTAACTAATTTTTCATTGCAAACAGATCAAGGCGCCGTCTTACCCGCTACAACAGTCAATAGTATTTTTATAGCAGGCAGCGCATCTAAACTAGAAAAACATGAAATTAGTGTGGTGACTTTAGATCTTGATACTCTAGCGCAGTTAGCGAGACATTTACCCTTAGGTGAAACAGAAAAAAAATTACTGGAAGAATTTAGACCGCATGGCAATTTACAAGATTTTCTGATTCGTTGGGAAGGTGAGCAATTAGGTGTAGCGAATTATGAAATCAAAGGAAAATTTTCTGGGCTTGCACTCAAGGGACAAAAGAAATCTGTAACGAATAGATTAAAAGATGAGATTGCTTTTATTCCTGAATTTGAAGGCTTGTCAGGCGAAGTGATCGCAAATCAATCCGGTGGCACACTAAATCTGCAAGGTGATCATGCAAAAATTAGTTTGCAAGGTTTATTTGCACAGTCTGATTTTAATTTTGAACAACTCGATTTGCGATCTGGCTGGTCTTTCAAAAAACGTGATCATGTCAGTATCAATATTGGCAGCTTAGAATTTTTGCAGGACGGTATACAAGCTAGCGTTTCTGGGCAATATAGTTTGCCCCTCAAGACAGATAATCCATCATCTGGAATTTTGGATATAAAAGTACATATACCTGAAATTGCTTTGAAAAAGATTTATAAATATTTGCCACTGACTATCCCGCGTGATACGCGTGACTGGATGGCAGGTGCACTGTTAGATGGAAACGCAGAAAATATTGATCTAATTGTGCAAGGTGATCTTGATCAGTTTCCCTTCGAGGTAAAACAATCGGATAGCAAGCCCTCAGGTGTATTCAAAATCACTGGCAACATCACAGGTGGAAAACTAGATCCAGGTTTCGGATTACAGCGTGCAGGACAATCAGCTGCATGGCCTAAGTTAGAAGAGATACGTGGTCAAATCGTATTGGATAAAACAAATTTAAAAATACACACCGATACAGCACGTACAGCAGAGCTTAATTTATCGGATGTGAATGTGGAGGTGCCTAACTACTGGGTCATTAACAGTATGTTAGAAGTGAATGGACTTGTCGCGGGCTCACTGCAATCTATGGTGAGTTATGCAAATGCTTCACCAGTATCAGATTTTATCTATCAGGTTACGGATGAGATGCGCGGTACTGGCAACGCTAAAGTCAATCTACGTATGAGTCTTCCCTTAGGCTTGATTGGTACTGAGACCATACAAGGTAAATTACTATTATCAGGCAATGATATACAGCTGTTTCGGGGTACACCTTCATTGCAGCAGATGCGTGGAGAGATAGGTTTTACTGAAAAAGGATTTTTCCTGGCTGGAGTACAAGGTAGTTATTTAGGCGGACAAGTTAATTTTAATGGCGGTATACAGCGCGATGGTAGTTCGCAGGTGAATATAGATGGCGCAATAACGGCAGAGGGATTGAGTAAAGCCTTTCTAAGCACATCAATGCGTAAGCTGAGCAAAAGATTTACTGGTAGCACACGTTATAACGCTACTTTGCGTTTAAAAAATCAACATGCTGAATTTAGCTTTGATTCAAATCTTATTGGATTGAGTATCGATTTACCTGCGCCATTAGGTAAATCAGCGCCAGAGGCACTGCCACTAAAATTTTCTTTAATACCCATATCATCTGATAATTTGAACCAGACTCAAGAAGCACGATTAAATTTAGGCCGCGCATTATCAGCGCGCTATGTTTTACAAAAACCGAATACGAAAACTGCAACTTGGAAAATGGTACGAGGCGGTATAGGAGTTAACTCTACGATTCCGCAATCTGAACAAGGCTTAGCATTGAATGCAAGCTTACCCAGTGTGAATACGGATAGTTGGAATAAGGTCATCTCAGCGATAGCGCCTGATCCTGCCATCGCGCGTATTGCTACTGATGCAGGCTTAGATTTTTCTCCCTATGTCACGCCAGACTCAGTCAGTTTACAAACGTCTGAGTTGATTGTCTCAGGTAAGCCATTGACTAGCGTTGCTTTGTCTGCCACGCATGCACGAGATGGATGGAATGTTAACTTGCGCTCAGATCAAGCTGTCGGTCAGTTGTTATGGAGTGATCCTAGTTCAGAGCGTGGCGCAGGAAAAATTACCGCACGTTTGGTTGCTCTTGTTATTCCAAAATCAAACACAACAGAAGTTACAGAAATTTTAAGTGGTAAAGCATCTGGTATGCAGTTACCAGGCATAGATTTGGTAGCGGATAACCTAGAACTCATGGGTATTAAACTTGGTCGACTTGAACTATCTGCTACTAACTCTGGCCCTATCATGGCAAGAGAATGGCGAATAAATAAATTGATTGTGACAAATCCAGATGCCATCTTAAAAGCAAGTGGTAAATGGACTAGTGCCACGGGAGATGGTCAATCAGCAATGACAGTAGATTTAGAGATTATTGACGCTGGTCGTTTACTTGATAGATTTGGTTTTGAAAAAATGCTCAAAGCAGGTAAAGGAAATATAGATGGTGAGCTTTTTTGGAAAGGTGCGCCATATTCATTCGATCCGCCTACCCTATCAGGTAATTTGAGTATGAAATTAGCGAATGGTCAGTTTTTGAAAGTTGAACCTGGTGTTGCAAAATTATTAGGTGTGATGAGTTTGCAGGCTTTACCTAGAAGATTGACTTTAGATTTTCGTGACGTCTTTTCTGAAGGATTTGCATTTGATGGAATTGCTTCAACTGCGAATATTTCGCGCGGTGTGATTAAAACTGATACCTTTAAAATGCGTGGAACGAGTAGTGTGATCTTGATGGATGGCACGGTGGATTTGAAAGATGAAACACAGAACCTGAATGTGGTGGTGATACCTGAAATGAATGCAGGAGCAGCATCGGTGGCATATGGTCTCGCTGTTAATCCCATCATTGGTCTAGGAAGCTTTTTAGCGCAGTTTTTATTAAAAAATCCTCTCTCACAAGCCTTCACGCAGGAATATCAAATTACCGGTCCATGGAAAGATCCTGCCATTAAAAAAATAGCGACTAAACGTAAAACTACGAATGATCCAGCTGATGCGGTTCGTTAAAACGTATAAAGTAGTTTTACTTAGTTGATGACGATAGCATTTTGTAGAATTTTTTTGAATTAAAGGTTTTCCTTCTTTTATGCATACGCCTTTAAAAATCGCAGCAATACAAATGATCTCTTCTATTTCACCTGAGATCAATATGCAACATGCTCGTAAGTGGGTTAGCGCAGCTGCTGAAGAAGGTGCAAAAATAATTTTATTACCTGAGTATTGGTCGATTTTAGGGCGGCACGATACGGATAAATTAGCGTATGCAGAAGAAGCCGGTATTGGACCTTTACAAGATTTCATGTCCAATCTTGCGCGTAAATATGGCGTATGGTTAATAGGCGGGACTATTCCACTAAAGTCGCCAGAACCAAATAAAGTACTCAATACCTTAATAGCCTACGATACCGAAGGTCATCAAGCAGCACGTTACGACAAAATGCACTTGTTTGGTTTTACGCGTGGTGATGAATCTTATGATGAATCACGTACCATCACAGCTGGTGAAGATGTGGTGGTGTTAGAAACACCGCATGGACGTATAGGTTTAGCCATTTGTTATGACTTACGTTTTCCTGAATTATTCCGCGCTATGCAGGTATGTGATCTTATCGTTATGCCCGCCGCATTTACTTACACCACGGGTCGCGCACATTGGGAAATTTTATTACGTGCTCGCGCGATAGAGAATCAATGTTATGTACTAGCTGCAGCGCAGGGTGGTGAACATGAAAATGGTCGTCGTACTTGGGGGCATAGTATGTTGGTCGATCCTTGGGGCGAAGTACAAACTGAGCTAGCTGAAGGTGAAGGTTTCGTTATTGGCGATCTTGATCCGACTAAGCTCAAGGAAGTGCGCAACAGCTTGCCCGCCTTGGAGCATAGAAAGTCCCTATTTTCTTTATGAGTCCGTGCTTCAGCGCGAGAAGCCGCAATCCAGTATGATTTCTATGTTTTGTATAGCAATTTAAGCATCATCTTGCATGCCCCCCGTTTTTTGAATCCCTGTTGACTACGATAAATCCCATGAAGCTCACTGAACCTAATTTACATACCCAACGCATAGCGCGCGATATTTTGCTTACACCTTACGGCTTAGATGAGGGACATTTACTCAAGAGTTTGGGTGCCATCTTTACCCATCGTGTGGATTATGCAGATTTATATTTTCAATTTACGCGTAGTGAAAGTTGGAGTTTAGAAGAAGGCATAGTCAAGACAGGTAGCTTCTCAATTGATCAAGGTGTAGGTGTGCGTGCAGTTTCAGGTGATAAAACTGCATTCTCCTATTCTGATGAAATTTCTGAGCATGCCTTGCTACAAGCAGCTGCAGCGACACGCACCATCGCACGTCAAGGTGCAGGCCGTATCAAAGTCGCTTCCACCATACAACCAGGTTCAGCGCGTGCTTTGTATAGCGAGCATGATCCCTTAGCTTCACTCGATGCCACTGCAAAAGTAAAGTTGGTTGAAAAAATAGAACGCATTGCACGTGCTAAAGATCCACGCGTCTCGCAAGTCATGGCAGGTTTGTCGGGTGAATATGATGTGGTGTTAGTGGTGCGCAGTGATGGTGTGATTGCTGCTGATATACGACCTTTAGTCAGGCTGTCACTGACAGTGATTGCTGAACAAAATGGTCGGCGTGAAGTGGGCAGTGCCGGTGGTGGTGGTCGTTATGACTACAGCTATTTCACGGATGAACTGTTAGAGAAATATGCCAGTGAAGCGGTCGCTTCTGCCTTAGTGAATTTAGAAGCACGTCCCGCACCTGCTGGCCCTATGACCGTCGTGTTAGGACCAGGTTGGCCGGGTGTGTTGTTACATGAAGCAATCGGTCATGGTTTAGAGGGTGACTTTAATCGTAAAGGCTCGAGTGCATTCTCAGGACGCATAGGTGAACGTGTTGCAGCCAAAGGTGTAACAGTGGTGGATGATGGAACCATAGCTGATCGTCGTGGTTCATTGAATATTGATGACGAAGGCAATCCTACGCAATGCACAACTTTGATTGAAGACGGCATACTCAAAGGTTACATTCAAGACACCATGAATGCACGCTTAATGAATATGCCTGTTACTGGCAATGCGCGTCGTGAATCCTTTGCACATCTGCCTATGCCACGTATGACTAACACTTATATGTTGGCGGGTGATCGTGATCCGGCAGAGATACTCGCTTCAGTTAAAAATGGACTATATGCCAGCAATTTTGGTGGCGGACAGGTAGATATCACGAATGGCAAATTTGTTTTCTCAGCCAGCGAAGCGTGGATGATTGAGGATGGTAAGTTGTCTTATCCGGTGAAGGGCGCAACCTTAATTGGTAATGGTCCTGAGGTATTAAATCGAGTGACCATGATTGGCCATGACATGAAGCTAGATTCAGGCGTGGGCGTATGCGGTAAAGAAGGTCAAAGCGTGCCTGTAGGAGTTGGTCAGCCGACGTTGAAGATAGAAGGCATGACAGTAGGCGGAACAGCTTAAATTGTTGGTCTGAGTGAGTCATGAGTTTATTTGTGACTCACTTTATTAATTACTAATTTACTAACTCAGCTTGCCAAATTGTCTGATTTGTAGCACTATCTCACCCTGTAAAAAATTTCGCTGTTAAGTAAATCCTATGTCGCGTTTGGACTTTTATTTTTATCTGCACTTTAGCTATTCCAGCCAACCGGCGGTGGAGCAGCGGTAAGTTCACGTAAACATAAATTTACAAACAAACCGACATTCCTTAAAACCGCCAACTGGCGGTTTTTGCTTTTTGAGATAACTGTATTTGGAGAAGCCATGCCCCGCACCGATGATCTGAGGATACGTGAATTGAAAGAGTTAACTCCACCCTCACATTTCATACGTGAGTATCCCTGTACCGAGCACATCGCTAGTGTCACTGCTGATGCACGTAATGCTTTGCATAATATTTTGCATGGTGAAGATGATAGGTTGATGGTGGTCATAGGACCTTGCTCTATCCATGACACTAAAGCAGCGATGGAATATGCACAGCGTTTAGTAAAAGAGCGTGTACGTTTCAAAGGTGAGTTAGAAATCATCATGCGTGTGTATTTTGAAAAACCGCGCACTACAGTGGGCTGGAAAGGATTGATTAATGATCCGTATTTGGATAACAGTTTCCGTATTAATGATGGTTTGCGTATTGCGCGTGAACTGCTGATGAATATTAATGAACTAGGTTTACCAGCAGGTACCGAGTTTTTAGATGTGATCAGTCCGCAATATGTTGCTGATCTAATTAGCTGGGGCGCTATCGGAGCACGTACTACAGAATCACAAGTACATAGAGAATTAGCTTCAGGTTTATCATGTCCAGTCGGTTTTAAAAATGGCACCGACGGCAATATTAAAATTGCTGTGGATGCTATCAAAGCAGCATCGCAACCCCATCACTTTCTTTCAGTAACTAAGGGTGGTCATTCCGCTATTGTTTCTACTAATGGCAATGAAGATTGCCATGTGATTCTGCGCGGTGGTAAAGCACCTAACTATGATGCAGCAAGCGTGGATGCAGCATCTAAAGATCTGACTGCATCAGGCTTAGCAGCACTTTTAATGATTGATGCATCGCATGCGAACAGCTCGAAAAAACCTGAGAATCAAGTGCCTGTGTGCGCTGACATTGCGACGCAAATCGCAGCCGGTGATGATCGTATCGTGGGTGTGATGGTGGAATCGCATTTAGTGGCAGGTCGTCAAGATCTGGTTGCTGGCAAATCGTTGACCTATGGTCAATCCATCACAGATGGTTGCATAGATTGGTATAGTAGTTTGCAAGTCTTAGAAGGACTAGCAGCAGCAGTTAAAACACGACGTGCAAAGAAAAGTACTTAAATTCTGCAGTTAAATTCTGCAGTTGAATATGCAATGGCCCCGGTAGGTAAAAAAATCGGGGCCATTTTTTTGAATCAAATTTACAGAGATCGTTAATCTCTAAAATTATTAAACTCTAAGGGCAAGTCAGTCACTTCTTTTTTGAGTAAAGCGATGGTACCTTGTAAGTCATCGCGTTTAGCACCAGTGACACGTAATGCATCACCTTGTATGCTAGCTTGTACTTTAATCTTACTGTCTTTTATGATGCGCTGAATTTTTTTCGCTGCATCACTTTCTATACCGTTTTTAATTTTAATGACTTGCTTAACTTTGTCGCCACCCATTTTTTCAACTTTGCCAATATCTAAAAAACGCACATCGACATTTCGCTTAGTCATTTTCGTTGTGAGTACATCGCGTACTTGTCCTAACTGAAATTCACTATCAGCATAAGCGGTGAGCTCTTTTTCTTTTTGCTCGACGCGGGCATCACTACCTTTAAAGTCAAAACGCGTCGTAATTTCCTTATTCGCCTGATCGACAGCGTTTTTAATTTCGACCTGATTGGCTTCGGATACAACATCAAATGATGGCATGGTTTTACTCCTTGCAAGACAACATAAGCCCGCATTCTAGCGGAAAAAAGGCAACTGACCGATGGCTGGGTATAATTCCAGCGCTATGAACCTTCCCGCTAAAACCACATTGTCTGTGCAGAATGATGTTTCACTCAAGGCCTTAACGACCTTTGGTGTGGAAGCGGTTGCTTCCCACTATCTGCAAATTCAG
>Ga0209442_1000309_pt1 | contig 29261 bp, 29 predicted proteins | sample LauGreSBDMM110DD_2_FD_187565 | JGI IMG/M metagenome (GOLD analysis project Ga0209442, IMG submission 187565) | Freshwater lake microbial communities from Lake Michigan, USA - Sp13.BD.MM110.DD (SPAdes) (version 2) | ecosystem: Environmental > Aquatic > Freshwater > Lake | place: Lake Michigan...
CGCTTGCGAGGAAGCCAACCCGCCAACGTGTCATGCATGGTGGAGCGTACGGAAGCCGCACCGCGCGGTCTTCTCGGCGGACAGCCGGGCCGCACCGCTGCTGTGCTCCTCGACGGCAAGCCGATCGATCCGAAGCTCAACTTTGTTCTGAACCCGGGACAGGAGCTGGTGCTCGAAACCCCTGGGGGTGGCGGGTTTGGGGAGGCAGCATGAAAAAGGCACTGGAATCGCAGCGAGTCGCGAAGACGAAAGGACCCTACGTTCAAGGGGTCGCAGTATCCGATGGGACACTCATCTTCACGTCCGGTGTGGTGGCGCGCGGTGTCGATGGACGGATCAGGGGCATCGGGGACATAGAGACACAAACGCGGCAATGTCTCACCAACATCGGCAACATAGTGAAGGCTGGCGGCGGGTCCTTGAAGGATTTAGTGAAGGTCACCGTTTTCCTCAGGGACTTACGAGATTATGACGCCATGAATGAAGTGCGACGCAAGGTGCTCTCTGGCATTGCGTTCGCCAGTTCCACGGTCCAGGCGCAACTCAACGCGCCGCAGGCCTTGATCGAGATCGAAGCGGTTGCCTTTGTTTCGGCGACGAAAGGCCGGTAGGTTTTTTCAATGACTTCAACAGGGGAAACTGCATGAAACTTTTTGCATACGCAGCGATTGCGCTCACGATGTATTGCGCTACGGCGGCGGCTCAGGACTACCCGTCACGAACCGTACGCCTTGTAGTGCCGTTCGCGCCGGGCGGAGCAAGCGACATAATGGCCCGCGTGTTGGCCCCGCGACTTACGGAACTGTGGGGCCAACCGGTCATCGTCGAGAACCGGCCCGGTGCGGACGGGCGGATCGCGACGGAGCATGTTGCGAAGAGCGCTCCGGATGGCTACACGCTCATGATCAACGACCCTTCGTTCTTCACCGTCACCAGCTTTTTCGCCAAACTTCCTTACGATACGACGCGCGATTTCATACCCATCACCCTGCTGGCTAGAGCGCCGATGGTATTGGTCGTTAACGCATCATTTCCGGCCAAAAGCCTGGCTGAGTTGATCGACCTCGCCAAGCAGCGCCCTGGTGCGTTGAACTTCGCAACACCTGGTAACGGTTCCCCGGGCCACCTCAACGGTTTGCTAGTTCGCAACCTGGGGAAAATTGACTTTCTAAGCGTGCCCTACAAAGGGGCGGCGCCGGCGCTGCAGGACTTGCTAGGCGGGCAGGCAAGCTTTTCCTTTGTATCTATCGCATCCGCCTTGTCCAATGTGAAGGGCGGAAAATTACGCGCGTTAGGCGTGACTTCGCGCGAACGTTTTGCGGCGCTGCCCGATACGCCAAGCCTCGACGAAGCGGGGCTGAAGGGCTTCGACACCAACCAGTGGTGGGGCGTGGTGGCCCCGGCGGGAACACCTCGATCGATTGTGAACCGGGTGGCTGCAGATTTGAGCAAGGCCTTGGGCGACCCCGAGGCGAAGTTGCGCGTGGCCGGTCTGGGAGCAGAGGTCGAGACGATGACGCCGGATGCTTACACGAAATGGCTTGCCGCAGAATCTTCCAAATGGGCGAATATCGCTCGCGAAGCCGGCATCAAACCTGAGTAATCGCCAAAGCGTAGTCGCGCTGTGATTCGGCACAGCGCGGGACGGCCCGCGACAGTTGGGCATGCTGTTAGCGCCCACTTAGATTTGACCAGTTGTGCCGAAAACCGATGGCCTGCCTTTAGGCTGGGAATCATTTGTTTATGCGGTTTTAAGCCATCACCCCTGGTCAGTCAAAGTCGGCACGTGTGGTCAACAGTGCCTGGATCATTCGGCGCAATTTGTTCAGGGTTGCTCCAGTGTCTGTCTGTGTCAAGTGTGCACCTCATAGCTTGTTGATGAGGTGACGGATGGTATGAATCGGGGGGCAATGGCAAGTGGGTTGTTCAGGGGCAACAAAAAACCCACACCTCGCTAGAGAGTGTGGGTCTCATGTTCAAACTATATAGGTTCGGAACTCTATACTTTGCAGTCGCTCATGAAGTCTCGAGGTTGCGTAAACCATTGATTTCATTGGATATTTTTGGTGGCGCTTCACGGATTCGAACCGCGGACCTGTGGATTATGATGAAAAAGTTTATAAAAATATCCTTATAAAACAACGGTATTTTTCTGGTGTGTAGAAAGGTGTGTAGTGATTGATTTGCTTTTATTGGCATTGATCGACGCATGCACAGGTGATGGACTAGTCCCCGTAATTTTGACCCCAAAACTTCGACGACACGCGCGGGTCTCGAACACAAAAAGGCAAAGTTCGACGAAGCCTTTGGGGCTCGAACCAGCTAAGCGTCAAATTTGACTGAGTAATCAGCGTCAACATTAATCATGAGCTCTAAATCTCGCAGGGCAGGGGGTTCATGAATTCTTGACGAACGGGGTACCCTGGGCGCTTGTTTTCTCTCAATGCTTGGACGGTTGAGTGACCCCGGACGCGAGCGTTGATTTGGATGGGCTGCGTTTTCGATTGGTAGAGAAATAAGTTACTGCCCTAGTATGGAGTTATCTTTTTGCAATCAGTCCAACAGGTCCTGCAATTGATCATCGAACGCGCCGTCGATCAATATGAAAGCAATAACACATCCAGCCGTCGAGCGATTGCTCCAGGCGTGATTGGTGCCACGCTGCACAACCATGTCACCAGCTTGTAGAAGCACTTCAGAGTCGTCAAGAACCAAATAAATCTCACCCGAAATAACGATAGCGTAGTCTACGGTTTCTGTGCGGTGCATCATGGGATGACGGCCGTTTTCCTTAAAAGTCGACGCAGCTTCGTTACCTAAGGCCTCAAACTCTTTACGCGCAGCGGCCTGGTCTAAACTACCGGACTCTGGCGGTATGTGATTTATGCGAACAACTGTCCCGCACGAAGTAGGAAGCTGCCTTCGTGGACCAAGCGTTGGTTCCGGTTCGTTCGCGGCAATGGGAGCCGGTGTCGCAGTAGTCCGCCACAAGTCGGTAGACCAAAAGCCGGGCCGCCCGGATGACTCACTCAGGAATGGCGCCTTGCCATCTGACAAAACGATCGCCTTGCCATTCGTATCGTGGCCTGTTACCACACGTCTTACACCAGTCACATTAGCCTCTCAATCAGCCTTAATATCTTTAGCGCGGACAATAGTTCTCCATTTGAGCGTGCTGGTCATTATGTAGTTGCCCATCTCGGCAGGAGTACTAGCCCAGGCTTCACCCCCAAGTTCAGTGAAGCGTTGCTTGAGCTCAGGATTTGCAAGCGCCGAAGCAATAGTTCTGTTCAATTGCTGAACGATTGTTTCAGGCATGGCAGCAGGTCCTGCAATGCCTAGAAATGACGAAGCCTCATAGCCTGATATTTTTTCAGCAACTGCCGGAACATCCGGCAACTGCGGCATACGTTTGGCAGAGGTTACTGCTAGAGCCCGTAGCTTGCCCGCCTTGAGTTGAGGGTGAACCACTGACAAGGTATCGAACATGACATCTAGCCGCCCGCCAAGAAGCTCTGTTAGTTGCTGAGCGCCGCCACGAAAAGGAACATGGGTCAATTCAATGCCAGACGCCGAACTGAACACCTCCGTTGCTAAATGAAACAGAGAACCATTGCCTGGCGATGGATAGTTAAGTTTTTTTGGATTCGCTTGCGCAAATTTGATCAGGTCATCTAGTGTTTTGTGAGGCGACTCTGCGGGAACGACGACGACCAGCGGATAGGAGATCAGGGTGCTCACCCAGGTGAAGTCCTTTTGCGGATCGAAGGGCAACTTTGGTAATACAGCGGCCTGCGCAGTAAAGGCACCACTGATCAAGCTTAGCCGATAACCGTCTGGCGGCGCTTTTGCGACAGAATCATTTGCTAGTAGCCCCCCCGCGCCACCACGGTTTTCCACGATAACTGGTTGGCCAAGGCTGTCGGGCATTTTCTGAACCAATATGCGCGCAACGATATCTGCGTTGCCCCCAGGGCCAAAACCAACCACAAGCGTTATAGGCTTAGTAGGGTAGCCTTGTGCAAAACCGAAAGTAAGGGGAAGCAGCATCACTACGAAAATCGTCAGCAGTCTGATTAATTTATTCATGTCTCTTATTCTTTCTGATTAAACCTGTAAAGTACAGCCGGGTTGTGTACAAGCACCTGTTCTCGAAGATGCTCGTCACTCACCCAATGAGCGAAAGCGTCTAATAGATCACCATCATTCTGCATGCTGTCATATTGATTGACATGAGGCCAGTCCGTGCCCCAAACCACACGATCAGGTCGCGCTTCAAGCACGCCTTCAACCAGAGGTCGCATGTCGTTCCACGGCGCGTCCTCAGAGGACGTCCGGTGTAGGGCGGACACCTTGACCCAGCACCGCCCGCTTGCCAGCAAATCGATCAGCACCTTATAACCGGGCGAGTGAATGCCCTCGTCGCCCCTTACCCTGGCTATGTGATCGATTACAAAACTGTTTCCCATCGATAGCAGCCGTGGTGCAAGAGCAATTAGTTCGTCGGATTTATTGATATGGACAGCAATGTGCCAGTCGAACGGCCGCACGTTAGCAGCGATGGCTTCGAGCGAATTAAAACTTAGTGTTCCCTTGACAACCGTGCTAAGCCGCGTTCCGCAAAAACCTGCTGCATTCAGTCTCTCAATGTCTTTTTGGGGGGTATCCGGACCCGTGACAGCAACACCCCGCAGGTGTTCGGTGTCGGAGAGAACAGCAGCCTCCGAAACGCGTATGTCTAGCCCATAGGCGCTTGAATGAACGATAACCGCCCGTTCAATACCGATGACGTCCAGCATTTTTCGCATGTCAGTGACAGGCGCCTCTGGTGGCGTAAACGAGCGCGTCGGCGATAAAGGAAATTTTGTAAAGTCACCAAATACATGTACGTGCGAATCACAAGACTTTGGTGGCGGTTTGTATAAAGGTTTACGCGTATGAGGCTCAGGAGCGAGACAATCTCGTGTCATAGGGATGGATTCCAGTGATGGCAAAGTCTAATAATTAGTTCAGCGATAGTAGGCCGCTGCAATCCTAATTGCAAGGATTTTTTCAGATCGAATGTAACTCATTGACAACCGCCAGTGACATGCCCAGCAATTGCACTGCACGGATGCTGATCTTAGTCTTTCGACTAGAAGTATCCCTTATTAAGATAGCCAGCGATCTAAGTTACTGCGCACGAATTCATCATCATGAAGGTCTGGATGATCTTTTTAGACTCGATCACTGGCTTGCAGTAGATAAGGGGTATCAGTGGGCGAAGATCGAAGATATTAAAATTCTTAGATCAGGCTAACGTCGGGTAACAAGGGCGATGAAGGCGATGATGAAGCGGTGCAGTGCCATATAGCCAGCCATTAGGCACATGAAAAGGGACGGCAAATTGAGTCGAAAACCGCTCAAAGGTGCCTTGGGTGATGCGCTGCACGCGGTGATGTGCGGAGCAGGCCACAAAATAAGGATGCTGCTGAGGAAGTTGCGGCTTCTTTGTGCCCAGTTTGGGCTCGCCTTGCATGAGGTGCCGCAAGTAATATCGCCATCTCGGCGGACAAACTATATCGTTGCAGTTCAAAAAATTAAATTGTTCAAGGCGGACTCTGTAATCTGGCTTATAGTATTCATAAGAAATAAGGAATTAAAAAATGAAAGCAATGGTGCTTGAGAACTTTGGTGGACCAGACATGCTGAAGTTAAAAGATATTGAAGAGCCGGTGCTGGGTCCTTATGATGTTCGCGTCTCGGTTCAGGCTGGCGGTATCTGCCACCACGACGTCATGCACAGATCCGGGGCGCTACCAGGAGCAAAAATCGGTGTCGTTTTGGGGCATGAGACTGCCGGTGAAATCGTAGAGATTGGCATAGCGGTGCGCTCCCGAAAATTGGGTGATCGCGTTGTGGTCTACCAGCGACGTTTTTGCGGAATCTGCCGCAATTGCCTTCGCGGACGGCAGGACATGTGCAAGGCCAGCGGTCTGCCGGGAGTGGATACTGAAGGCGGATACGCTGAATTTGTAACCGTGCCCGAAGTATTGACTTTTCTCATACCTGACAATGTCGGCTGGGCTGCTGCTGCATTGTCCTCTTGCCCCATCGGTACCAGCATCCGTGCACTGCGTGGCGTTGCCGATATGAATCCCGGCGATACTGTGCTGATCACTGGAGCCAGCGGAGGATTGGGCGTGCACCAGATCCAGCTTGTTCGCGCCTTTGGGGGCCGTTCCATTGCAGTCACCACATCGCCGGCAAAAGCTCAGCAGTTGCGAGAACTTGGCGCAGATGATGTTGTTGTTTCCCCAGAGCTAAATTACTCGGCAGAGGTTTGGAAGCTCACCGGTAAACAGGGCGTGGACATTGCAATGGAAAACGTCGGCGCAACTCTTTCAGAAACGCTGCGCTGCATGACACAGGGAGGCACTGTGGTGGTGATGGGTAACATCGGTGCGGCTGTTGTCAGCACGACGCCAGGGTTGTTGATAGGACGCCGCCTGCGTGTTCAGGGTTCTGGCAGTTGCACCTTTGAGGAACTGCGACATTCGTTGGCACTCCTCTCTTCGGGAGCTGTAAGGCCTGTGATTGCAGATCAGATGAAATTTACCGAGGCTCCAAGGGCGCACGCCATGATGGATAAAAAATCCATCGCTGGTCGATTAGTCATGGCTGGTTGGTAGCAACCATACAAATACGTGAATCTCACATCGCTTTTTGAAAAATGCGCTCAGCAGTATGGGGCTACCCCGGCACTGACCGACCTGGCTACCGGTGAGACGCTTGACTTCAGGGAATTGCGCCTGAGCCTAATGCACGTAGCCGAGAAACTGCACAAGGTCGGGATCAAGTCCGGTGAACGTGTCGCTCTGCTAGGTCTTAATGAGATCGACTACTTGATCTGCGATTACGGTGTAATGACTTCTTCAAGGGTGCGCGTGCCGCTTGATCCCACCCTAAGTTGCGAGGAGCAGGTGTCCCAGATCAAGGACGCCGAGGCTCGGGCACTGTTGTTCACTCCAAACTTCTTAGAGAGGGCTAGCCAGATCGCTAACCTAGTTCATGAAATATTGCTCATTCCCATGGCGGAGGCACGCACAACTGTTGTAGGGGCAGATACGCCGCACTACCCGGATGCAAAAACTCTGGCCTCTTTAAGCTACACAGGTGGTACGACAGGTAGTCCGAAGGCGGTGATGGCGACGCATGGCAGCTTAACCTCCGCGGTCCAGAATATCGTTGGAGCACGAGGTATTGGCCGAGGCGATGTCATGCTCAACATCCGGCCACTTTGGCCTATTGCGGCAATCGTTGTACTTGCACACCTGGCTGCTGGGGGTACTGTTTTGCTGGCCGGTAAATTTGAGCCCTTACTTTTTTTGAATTTGCTTGAATCTCATCAGGTCACTTCGACCTCGTTGGTTCCAACGCACCTGACTCGAATCATGAACGAAACAGATCCGCGCACCTTCGATCTTTCGATGTTGCGTGCTATCGATGTCGGTGCTGCTGCAATTGGCCCTGAACTGTTTTCTCGTGTGCTCGACGTTTTTGGTGCGCGTGTAGGCATCATCTATGGTCTAACGGAAGCGCCATGGAGTTGCTACCAATCACCTTCCGTTTTGGCAGGCAGTAAGGACGCGCAGTCACGGCATATGAAGACTGTCGGCAGGGGCCTCTTTGGCACGGAGTTGGTCATTCGCAGTCCCGACGGGTATCCAGTCCCGTCAGGTGAGGAGGGCGAGATTACTATTCGTGGCTTGCATGTCACCCAAGGCTATTGGCGGCGCCCAGATGCCGATGCTGCATCATTTCGCGACGGTTGGTTTTGTACAGGAGATCTCGGTTCAATCAGTGAGGACGGTTTTCTTTCGATCACGGGCCGCATCAAGGAACTGATCCGCTCTGGCGGCAAGAGCGTGGTGCCTGCTGAAGTTGAAGCGGTACTGCGGATTCATCCAGATGTTGCAGACGCGGCAGTGCTTGCTTTATCGGACTCGGAGTGGGGCGAAATCGTTAGCGCTGCAGTGGTTCTTAAACCTGGAAAAATTTCAGACGCTGATACATTGATCGATTGGTGTAGCGAACGCCTTTCCAGTTTTAAAAAACCAAGGCGAGTTTTTTTTGTGAATGAGATACCGCGCTCTCATTACGGAAAAACACAGCGTGAACGTCTGCTTCAAGCCATCACCCGACTTTTGTGATTTTTTTATTAAGTAAAGGGAATTTGTATATGAAAATCTCTGCCTTGTTCAAATTGACTATTGTCCTGGTAATGGGACTTGCAACACTTGCGCATTCACAGTCCAACTACCCCGCCAAGCCCATTCGCCTGATCGTTGCTTACGCGCCAGGTGGTGCGGTAGATTCGGTGGGACGCAAGCTCGCGCTGTCCCTTGGCGAATTGCTGGGCCAGCAAATAATTGTTGAAAACCGCCCAGGAGTATCTGGCAACATCGGTAGTGACTTCGTTGCAAAATCGCAGGGAGATGGTTACACCTTGCTATTCGCACCATCCACGCTTATTGCGAACCCATTGGTTATTAAAAGCAAGCCTTCTTTTGACCTCAAGACGGACCTTGTCGCCATCTCCATGGTCACTTCTGGCCCTCTGCTAATGGTCGTGAACGCATCTGGCCCAGCGTCTGTTCAAGACTTTGTGACGAAGGCTAAGGCCAACCCGGAGAAATTCAATTTTGGTACTGGCGGATATGGTGCTGCAGGTCATCTGTCAGCTGAATATTTCAAGCTCTTGGCTGGGGTCAGAGGTGTCCCCGTGATTCTTTACAAGGGTACCGCACCTGCCCTGACAGACATCATTGGGGGCACACTTAGTGCCATGATGGAGCCGACGCTTAGCGCCATGCAGTTGGTGCGCAGCGGCAAGCTTCGTGCTCTGGCTATTACAGGTGCCAAACGCGACCCACTGTTCCCAGACGTACCGACATTTGCTGAGGCAGGATTTCAGGGAATGGAGTTTTCAACCTGGTATGGGGTATGGGGCCCAGTTACTATTCCTGTTGGGCTGCAACGCAGACTGGCTGAGGGTATTAAGACTGTTCTTGATTCCGCCGACTTCCGCAACTGGCTCGCTGAGCGTGGCTATGAGCCATCAGCGATTTCTGGTGCCGCATTTGCTACTTTTCTAGATAACGAATCGAAGCGATATGAGCGCATTGTGAAGGATGGCAATATTAAACCTGAATAATTACAAAATAGAAAAGGATCCTTAATGAGTATCGATCTCAGGATACTGGATGGTGGCATCTTCCACATATTGATCAATCGACCGCAGCGAATGAACGCCCTTGATGTGCCTGCAAAAAAAGCGCTGGGCACTGCTTGGCGTGAAGTTGCAACAAATAACGCGTGCAAGGCCGTGGTGATTTCTGGTGCCGGTGAGAAAGCATTTTGTGCCGGCTCCGACATCAAAGAAATGCAGGAAACCGGTCAAATGGTGGATACCGAAACACTGATGGACGCAATTCCTAGTATTGGTGTTGTGATGGAAAAACCTGTGGTCGCTGCGCTGCATGGCTTCACCGTAGGCATGGGTCTGACCATGGCCATTCACTGCGACTTTCGTGTAGCGGCAAATGGCACAAAATTTTCTTTCCCCGAAGCGAAGCATGGGATGTTGTCCGGGGTAAGTGCTATTACTTTGCCCGGTATTGTTGGAGAGGCTGCCGCACTTGACATCATGCTTTCAGGACGAATTTTTGATGCTTCAGAGGCCTTTCGAATGGGCCTGGTGCACCAGTTGGTCGATGGTGAGTCGTCAGAAATTGCTTTCAATGCTGCATTGAAACTGGCATTGCAGTTGGCTAGTAATTCGCTTCTTGCCATGAAGCTCACTAAGCGTCTGGTGCTGGCAGACAGGCGTAGAAAAGTGACCGAATTCGCATCCTTGATTGATAATGCTCGACTTAGTGTGACTGACTCCACAGAATTTAGCGATGTCATTAACCGTAGTAGCGGTGCGGGAAGAATGTAACCAGGTTAGTTCTCACGAAACCAACCAGAAGTCCGTCCGAAGTCCTTGGCATTCTCGTACTGAGTTTGTCTGACTTGCTGACTTCGAACAGCAGAGAATGTGACTGAGGGCTCCAGTGGCATGGCTGCATTTATCTGGACGCTATGGAGTTCTGTATGGGTGAACAGCGTCCAGATTCTTAACGCTTGCGGTTTTAGGTGCTGAGCTTTACAGCTTTAAATCGGTCTAGTCCTACGAGGTAGACAGTAGCCCAGACCACTTACGCAGAGTGACTAGGTCCTCAAAGGCTATTCCGCTGTTAGTTCTAACAGCTTTACAAGGCGAGCGTATTTATCGACTTCAGTTGAAAGGTACTGAGTGAATTGCTGGGGAGAACTCCCGACAGGTTCTGTGGCTTCATTAGAGAGTCTTGACAGCAACTCGGGGACTTGCAAGGCTTGTACAACGGCCTGGTGTATGCGTGCAAGAACTGGTTCGGGTGTTCCACGAGGAGCGAGCAGGCCGTACCAGGAATCAAAAACATAGTTTGGCACGCCTGATTCCTGCAGTGTTGGCAGTTCTGGCATTGAGCGTGAGCGCATGGGCGTCGTCACAGCCAAGGCCACCAGTTTGCCTGCGCGCACATGTGGAAGTGCTGTCAGAGGGCTTGGAAAAATCACCTGGACTGTGCCTGCCAAGGTGTCATTCATAGCGCCGGCGAGGCCTTTGTAGGGCACATGGGTAATGTCTACCTTTGCATAAAGTTTGAAGAGTTCGGCGGCGAAGTGTGCTGCAGTGCCATTGCCAGCGGATGCATAGTTCAGCTTTCCAGGCTGCGCACGTGCAAGGGCAATAAAGTCGGTCACGGACTTGATGCCCAGAGAAGGGTGTACCAATAACATGTGCGGGGTCGAGGCCAGCAAAGAAACTGCTGCAAAGTCCTTAATGGGATCGTAGGGTAGTTTCTTGTAAAGGCTGGCGTTGATAGCGTGGTTATTTATTGCAAGCAGTAGCGTGTGACCGTCGGGCGCTGCCTTGGCCACTGCATCGGTACCAATGATATTCCCCGCGCCAGGTCGGTTGTCAACAATAATTGGCTGACCTAGCGAAGTTGCCATGTGCTGTGCAAGGAGTCGCGCTAGCAGATCTGCGGCGCCGCCAGCGGTAGAGGGCACGATGATGCGAATCGGTCTAGACGGAAAGGTCTGTGCAACGGAGGGCAGCGCCAAGCATAAGGTCAGGATTGCAATAAATAGTCGCATGTTCATTCGCTTTTAATTCCTCTGTCTTTGATCAACTGTTTCCACTTTTCGATCTCTACTTGTAGGTATGTCCCGAAAGCTTCGCTGCTGTTGCCACCTGGCTCCAGTCCCTGCCGTTTATAGAACTCAACCACCTCGGGGGTTTTGAGGGCTGCGACCATTTCAGTGTGCAATTTGGTCACTATAGCCTTGGGTGTGGATGAGGGGACTAGCGCGCCATACCAAGTCAAGACTTCATAGCCGGTCAGTCCAGATTCGGCAATGGTTGGTACCTCAGGCAGTGCCTGTGACCTGCTGGACCCTGTCACGCCGATTGCAATTAACTTGCCCGACTTTATCAGCGGGATGGCCGGCGCTAAAGCCAAAAAGTGCAATGGAACGTGTCCACTGATCGTGTCAGCAAGGGCTGGGCCAGCCCCTTTGTAAGGGATGTGGGTCATTTTTGCACCAGCCATCTGAAGTAGCAATTCCATTGATAGGTGCGACGATTGACCGGTGCCGCCAGACGCATAGTTAATTTTTCCTGGTTGCGCCTTGGCCAAAGAGATCAACTCCTTGACGGAGCGCGCTGGGAAAGATGGGTGGACGACCAAGACGTTTTGTGAAATGGCAAGCAGCGTTAAAGGGGTAAAGTCCTTGACCACGTCGTATGAGAGGTTGGGGACGAGACCGGGGTTGATCGAGAAAGGTCCGGCGTAACCCATGACCATGGTGTAACCATCGCCGGCAGCACGCGCCCCTGCCTCAGAACCGATGATTCCATTGCCACCACCGCGGTTGTCGACAATGACTTGATGACCAAGTTGAGTTGTCATTCGCTGGCTGATGATTCTCGCCACTGCGTCAGGTGCGCCGCCAGGTGGTGCCGGTACGATAAATCTAATTGGACGTGACGGAAAATCCTGCGCTTGCAGCACTGTGGCAATCAGTACAAAGGCTAAAGCAAAAACTTTTGAAAGTTTCATCTGTGATGTTCCATGTTGGGTAGCCATGTCATGCGGGACTTGTATATATCTTCAAAATCTTGAATTTCTTTTTCAAATTCCAAAGTTATGCCGATGTCGTCTAGACCTTTAAGCATGCGACGCTTGCGTTCGGGGTCAATATTGAAGGTGTGCTCTGTGTCGTCAGGCAGAACCACAGTTTGTGTTTGGAGGTCTATGGCAACAGTTGCGCCAGTTTTATCTTCAAGCCAGTCACTCAGCGCTTTAACTACCGTTTCGGACAAGCGCACCGGCAACAATCCATTTTGCAGACAGTTGGCTTCAAAAATATCTCCAAAGCTTGGGGCAATTACAGCGCGAAAACCAAAATCGAGGAGTGCGTATACAGCACCTTCGCGGGTTGAGCCACAGCCAAAATTCGAACCGGCAACAAGTATTTGGGCCTTTGTATACGGCTCACGGTTCAAAATAAAGGACTGAACTGGTGTCCCATCGGGCTTAAATCGCTGATCGTGAAAAAGAAAGTTGCGATAGCCAGCAGATAGGGGTTTTCGCAAAAACCTGTGCGGAATTAACTTGTCCGTGTCGATGTTGGGTTCAAAGCAGGGCGCCGCAATGCCAGTAAGGGTGTTGAATATCTGCATTGCCATTATGTGAGTTTCCTTACATCTGCCAAGTGGCCGCTTATAGCTGCAGTGGCAGCCATGGCCGGGCTTACAAGATGGGTGCGCGAGCCTGGACCTTGGCGACCGACAAAGTTTCGATTGGATGTGGACGCGCAACGCTCACCTGCTGGAACTTTGTCCCCATTCGAGCCCGTGCACATTGAGCAGCCTGGAGAGCGCCATTCAAACCCGGCTTCAATGAATAATTTGTCAAGGCCTTCTGCCTCTGCTGCTCGTTTGACAGACATAGATCCCGGTACAACCAGTGTGGGCACAACGGCTTTTCGCCCTTTGGCCACATGCGCTGCTTGACGAAGATCTTCAATACGACCATTGGTACATGAACCAATAAAGACCCTGTCGATTTTGATGTCTTGTATGGCCATCCCCGGTTTCAATTGCATATATTGAAGGGCTGCCTCTCCACGCACACGACGTTTTGGGTCAGAAAAAGTTGCCGGGTCTGGAACCAGCCCCGAAACTGGCACGGCTTCATCTTGGTTAGTACCCCACGTCACCATGGGTTCAAGTTCAGATGCGTCTATGGAATGCTCAATATCATTTCTAGCGTCATCATCTGTGGGTAGAGTCTTCCAAAATTGAAGTGCTTTATCCCAAGCGGGACCCTTGGGTGCGTATTGGGTCGCGTGTAAATAGGAAAACGTCGTGTCGTCCGGTGCGATCATGCCAGCACGCGCTCCAGACTCGAGCGACATGTTGCACAGTGTCATTCGAGCCTCCATTGAAAGTGCACTTATGGTGCTACCAGCAAACTCAATCACATGGCCAGCCCCACCACCAATGCCAATTTTTGCAATGATGGCTAGGATCAGATCTTTGGCGGTTACACCAATTGGCAAATGGCCGGTGACATTGATGCGCATTTGCTTGGGACGCAGATACCAAACAGTTTGGGTAGCGAGAATGTGTTCAACCTGCGATGCACCAACACCATAGCCAAGGGCCCCAAAGGCGCCATATGTGGTGGTGTGTGAGTCAGCTCCCGAAATAAGCATGCCTGGCTGAGCCAAACCTAGCTCCGGCCCGACCACATGCATGATGCCCTGTTGATTGTGATTAATTCCCCAGTGCACGATTTGAGTGCGCTTTGCATTGGCCTCAAGCTGATCAATCATATTGCGCGCTTCACTATCGCTGGCACCTGCGCTGCCAAGCTCTCGCTGAGTCGTGGGCACATAATGATCGGCAAATGCGAGAGTCTGAAGAGGACGACGAAGCTTTCTACCAGATTGCTTTAGCCCGTCAAAAGCGTAGAACGGGCCTTCATGTACCAAATTCCAGTCAACATAAAGCAGTGCCTCTCCTTTTGGCGCTGGTTGAGCAATAAGGTGGAGATCCCAAATCTTGTCAAAGAGAGTACGGGCTTCAGAGACCATTTATTTTCCTTTGAGTAAAGGACTGACTTTTATTTAATTTATCTCAGTATAGTGACATATGGTTTTTTAACACGAGGCAAACCCTTATAAGTTTGTCCTTGTGAAAGCGTTATCTTAATGACCTGCCCCACGCCAGCCATACCAACGTAGAGTTAGTGAAGTCCGTTACCATGGAAAAATTCATCCCGAATTCAATCTGAGCCAAAATCCTGGATGGTTGCAATAAAAAACGCTGGGATTGCATATCGCCATTTATTGCATTGAAACAAGGAGATTCCGGTCAGTGCGCCTTGAGGAGGTAAGGTCAACTGTTTTAAGAGGGTTTTTACGCAGTTTGTCGATGGATCTAATGCGCCATACTGGTCTTGAGATGTCTGGAATGCCAATCCGTCTCATTGCTCATCGGCGCAACGTGGTTACATGTTTACGAACGCTATCACCCGCAAATGAATTCAGGCGATCCACAATCCTTATGTCGTTGACTTCTTTCACCTGATTCATCAAATCATGAGCACTAAACCAACCGAATCCATCATTCGTGAATTCGCTCCTAAGGGAATTCTTCGCGCATCGCTCAATCTGGGAAATCCTGTGCTTGCCAGTAGCAAGACCTCCAGTGAAACCCCAGCCGGCGTGACCATCGACCTGTCGCGCGCACTTGCCGCAGAACTTGGCGTTGAAGTGGTGTTCATGTGCTTTCCAACCGCAGCCGAATCGGTGGCAAGAGTAACAGCCGAAGAGGCCGACATCGGCTTTATGGCGATCGATCCGAAGCGTGCGCAAGGCATTCACTTCACTGCCGCCTATGTACAGATTGAAGGCTCTTATGCGGTGCCCAACGCATCGCCCATCACATCGAACCAGCAGGTCGATATGATGGGCATCGACATCGTGGTTGGCGATGGGAGTGCCTATGACCTCTTTCTGACCCGTGAGCTCAAGCAGGCACGAATCGTTCGTGTGCCGTTCTCGGACCAGGTAATTGTTGAGATGCTTCAGCACGGCTATCCGGTTGCCGCAGGAGTGCGTCAGCAACTTGAAGCGGAGGTAATTCGCACGCCTGGTGCGCGCGTGTTGCCCGGCAGCTTCATGGCGATCAACCAGGCAAGCGCGATGCCCCGTGGCCGAAGCACTGTTGCCCACGCGTATCTCGATGACTTTATCGAACGCATGAAGAAGTCAGGTTTTGTCCTTGACGCTCTGAAGCGTCACGGCATTGAAGGTGCAAAGGTCGCGCCGACCGCATGACCACGAGAAAAGGTAAAGTCGGATATCGATTAAGACATTTAATCGGCACTGGGCAAACGGCTTTAACAATGAAAGTACCGAATGAAAACTCTAAATATTTTCAAGATCGCGATAGCTGTTGCAATGACTTCTGCTGTCGTTGTCGGCGCGCAAGCGCAGGCTGTATATCCAAATAAGGCGGTGAGGCTGATCGTGCCCTTTGCGGCCGGCGGTGGCAACGATACATTGGCCAGACTCTATGGTCAGAAACTGACCGAAGCGCTGGGCCAGTCGTTCGTCGTCGACAACAAGCCAGGTGCAGGAACCACCATCGCCACTGCGCAAGTTGCGCGCTCCACGCCAGACGGATACACACTATTGCTGTCGTCCATCGCAAGCCACGCGGTTAGTCCCAATCTCTACAAAAACCCCGGCTATGACCCGATCAAGGACTTCTCGCCTGTTGCGATGCTCGGCATTGCGCCCGTCATCATGGGTGTCAACCTGAACTTGCCAGTAAAGTCGGTTTCCGAGTTCATCAAGCTCGCAAAGGCTCAGCCAGGTCGTTTGAAGTACGCATCAGGAGGCGCGGGATCCGTGATGCACACGTCAGCGATGGTATTCAGCCAAAGCGCGGGTGTCGAGATGTTGCATGTGCCTTACCGCGGTGCGGGACCCGCGTACATCGCATTGCTCAGCAATGAAGTCGATCTCGCTATAGACACCACGGCAGCACTATCGTCCAACATTAAAGCGGGAAAAGTCCGTGCACTTGCCATAGCGCGCAATACACGCATGCCCGAGTTCCCGGACGTGCCCACATTTGCCGAAGCCGGTCTGCCTGGCTATGAAGCAAATGGCTGGTACTCGATTCATGCACCTGCTGGCACGCCGCCCGACGTGATTGCAAAGCTAAATCGCGAGATTGTTCGCATCAGCAATATGCCTGATGTTCAGGAAAAACTGCGTCAGCTTGGGACAGAGGTGACCCAAAATAACACCCCCGAAAATCTGACCCAGTTCGTGCGTACCGAACTTGCCAAGTACACCAAGATCATCAAGGCAGCGGGCATCGAGCCGGAATAAAGGAGAAATATGTCGAACTCTATCAATGGCTCTTTAGATGCGCCATATTTCTATATGGTCAGCTTCGAAATTGACCCAGCCGATGAAGCACTTTTCAACGAGATCTACGACACCGAGCATGTGCCCAACATTCTCAAGGTTCCGGGTGTCGTCGGTATCACTCGCTTCCGCGACCACCTGCCCAACGATAGCGGTTGGCTGGTCTATTCGGCAATGTATTTCATCACCAAGCAGGATCTGCCGGATACGCTTGAATGGAAAATCGAATCGGACAAAGGCCGTTGGGCTCCTATGATTCGTCCGAAAGTGAAATCGCGTCAGCGTCGCCTTGGCACAATCGTAGCTAAGAGTTGACTTTTAGGTATTGCAAATTCAAGGGGCTGTTATGTCCAGGATTAGCCCTGGCGCTGGCATTCCCCCAAATCGATTGACAAAGAATTAAGTCTGAACTGGAGAGGTGAGGCCGTCTAAAGGAATTGATGAGGTGGCGGATGGTATGGATCGGGGTGGGAATGGCAAGTGGGTTGTTCAGGGGCAACAAAAAACCCACACCCGGCTAGAGCGTGTGGGTTTCATGTTCAAACTACATAGGTTCGGAACTCAATGTTTTGCAGTCGTTCATGAAGTCTCGAGGCCGCTTAACCTATTGATTTCATTAACTATTTTTGGTGGCGCTTCACGGATTCGAACCGCGGACCTGTGGATTATGATGAAAAAGTTCATAAAAATATCCATATAAATCATGGGTGTTTTTCTGGTGTGTAGCAAGGTGTGTAGTGAGCAATTTGCTTTTATTGGCTTTTATGGGGTGCTGTTGGGTTATTTAAAGTAAAAATCACGAGTTGCTTATACCAATTGATTTACGCTCCAATTAAAAAGAATTCCATTTGTCAAATCTTAATGCATCGTTGAATGCCAATTGGGTTTTTTGAATTGGAAATTCGGGCATCGGCTGCGCCGCTTGCACCCATTGAGACAGACCCCGCAAGGTTTCATCCATGCAATGGACCATGCGTTGAATGAGCAGTCCAGGCAGCGTGATATGCCGGTAACCCATTTCATACAGTTGTGCGGGAGGAAGCCAAGTGGGGCGACCTTCAAATTGAGCAACCATCAAATGGATACCTCGAAAGTGATTACCGACCTCGACCAACTCCTCGATGGATCTAAGCCCGGGAATGAACAATCCTTGAGCGCATGCTTTTAAATAAAGCTCGGCACGCCTCATCGCGCTGTGCAGGCCTTCGACCGCATATGCATCGCATCTGGCAATGATTTGACAATCAGTCCCGGAACTGGTTTCAACTGCCAGTTTTATTTTGTTGACCATCACTTCCACTGACGCCACAGCCGTGGCGCCAGAGTCACCGGGTTGCTTGTTGACCAATAACTGGTCTTCCAAAACTACTCCGCTGATCCCCCAACGGACATACCGTTCCATCATTCGAACCACGCTTTTTGCGTCGCCATAACCGTCATCGCCATCAACCATCAAAGGCAAATCGGTGGCCTCTACGATGTCGCGAATGCCATCGGACATTTCCCCCAATGCCGCTAAACCAATATCAGGTAAACCATAGCGGGCCGCCAGCAGGGCAGAACCGCCAATGGCCATGGCCTTGAACCCAGCGCGCTGGATGAGCCTGGCGCTCATTGCATCATGTGCCAAAGGGGTGATGAGGGGTTTTTCTGATGCGGCCAACTGGCGAATAGATGTTTTATGCATTTTTTGCCCCTCAAATTGATGAGGGTAAAGGTGAGGTTTTACTACGGGAATGGAGAAATTTGGAGGACATCCAAGCTTGACTTTAACGGCCCTTGGTCATTGAGCTAGGAAGGACAATTTGAGGCCTTGCCGCAAACGGTGATCTTCTGATTGCTGACTTGTATTTGACTAAGTCAGCCGTCCAGTCTCCCCAATGTCCCACAACCAACTGCATGGGGTTAACCCCATTAATCACCCTTGTTCGATCAAGTCAAATAGGTCTGATTCGTTTCACCAAACACCTGACCTCTGGTAATAACCAGTCCATCCAGCCTGCCTTTGAATATGCAAGGTTTCATTTTGATTTTTCTACCCGTATCTAACGCATCATGATGCAAAAAACCTTGTTTGAAAAAATTTGGGAGGCGCATCTAATCTGTCACCTGGATGCTGAAAGAGACCTGGTTTTTATCGATCGCCACATTTTGCAAGAGACCACCAGTGCCAGTGCATTTGATGGACTCAAAACCACTGGCAGAAAAGTTCGCCACCCTGGCTTGTCCGTGGCAACCCAAGACCACATGGTGTCCACCGAACCCCATCGCGACGAAACCAGCAATCCGCAAGGTCGTGAGTTGATGCAATTGATGCGGCTGAATTCTGCGGCAACCCAAATCACTCACTTTGGCTTAGAGGATCCGCGCCAGGGTATTGCCCATGTCATAGCCCCTGAGTTGGGGTTGGTGCTGCCGGGTTCCATCATTGCTTGTGGTGACAGCCACACATCCACCGCAGGTGGGCTGGGCGCATTGGGCATTGGCATCGGCACCAGCGAGGTAGAGCATGTGCTGGCCACACAAACCCTGGCTTTGCGGCGACCCAAAACCATGCGCATCACATTCAATGGTTCACTCAAGCCCGGTGTCAGTGCCAAAGATATGGTGCTTTATGCCTTGGGGCAATTTGGCATCGACTGCGCCGCTGGTCACGCCATCGAGTACGCTGGATCGGCCATTCGATCACTGCCGATCGAAGCGCGTATGACGGTGTGCAATATGTCCATCGAATTCGGTGCACGCCTGGGCTTGATTGCGCCTGATGAGGCGACCATGGCCTATGTGGCCGGCCGTGCTTACGCCCCGACTTGCCGCTTGTGGGAAGAGGCACTGGCGCATTGGCAAAAGTTGCATGGCGATGCCGATGCCATATTCGCGCGCGATTTTGCTGTCGATGCCCAAACCATCTCACCGCAAGTGACCTGGGGAACCAACCAACAAGAGGTCATTGGCATTGACCAATTGGTACCTGACCCTTCAACTTGCGTAGATGCCGCATCGCGAGAACGCGCTCATGCGGCCCTGGCCTACATGGGCCTGCAGGCCGGACGTCCTTTGGAGGGCTTGCCTGTTGACGTGGTGTTCATCGGCTCATGTACCAATGGCAGGCTGTCTGACCTGCAAGCTGCGGCTGACGTGGCCAAGGGGCGGAAAGTGGCGCCAGGAGTTCGTGCATTGGTTGTGCCAGGATCCGGCGCGGTCAAGCGAGAGGCCGAGGCCATTGGCCTGGACCGTATCTTTAGGGATGCCGGATTCGAATGGCGCAGCCCTGGATGTTCGATGTGCGTGAGCATGAACCAAGACATGGTCGCGCCCCACCAACGCTGTGTGGCCACCTCCAACCGAAATTTTGAAAACCGCCAAGGCCCCCGCGCCAGGACCCACTTGCTTAGCCCTGCGATGGCTGCCGCAGCAGCCGTTACCGGCACCATCGTTGATGTCAGAAAGCTCCACTGATGCCCAGCCCTTTTGAAAATTATCAAGGCATTGCAGCCCCACTGGGGCAGGTCAATATCAACACCGATGCCATCATCCCCGCCACCTATATGCGATCTGCCAGCGCAAATTTGGGAGCCGGCTTGTTTGCCAGGTGGCGATATGAGGAAAATGGCGAACCCAAGACTGATTTCATACTCAATCAAACACCTTATGACCGCGCCTCCATCTTGATTGCTGGAGCCAATTTCGGCTGCGGCAGCTCCCGAGAAGCGGCTGTGTGGGCACTGTTGCGCTTTGGCATTCGTTGTGTGATCGCACCCAGCTATGCTGATATTTTTTACGAAAACTGTTTTCGCAACGGCCTGCTGCCAGCCTTGGTCTCACCTGCCGACCTAGAGATTGCCTTGACGCAATCTAAGGTGCCTCATGGGGGGGACTTTTTCATTGACCTCACGCGCTCCCGCATTTTCTTGCCCCAAGGTGAGGAGATTGAATTTTCTATTCCCCCCATGCGCCGCGATGCCTTGTTGCGTGGCGATGATGACATCGCCACGACATTGCGTCATGAAGAAGCCATGGCCAATTTCAACATCAAAGACCGCCAAGCCAGACCCTGGATTTACGCCATGGAAAACCCACCATGAGCAACCCGTATACCCTGCCGCTTGACCCCACACCCTGCCACCGACCCGTTGTGCCCCACAGCACATATAACCCCAAAGGACTTGCATGAAAACGACATACCTGCTGCAAAAAATCCACACAACCGCTTTGGGTTGGTTGGCGTGTCTCACCCTCTTTTTTTGCGCTGCAGCACAAGCGCAACAAATCGTCATCAGTAATTTTGGTGTATCTGCCAACGGAATGCCCTATGCCGTTGCCATGGACAAAGGTTTTTTTCGCGATGAAGGCATTAACGTTACTGGCATCCTGACCTCTGCCGGTGGCGGCACGTCGTTGCGTAACATGCTGGCCGGCGGCGTTCCATACGGCGAGGTGAACCCCACTGCGGCGATTGCTGCCATCCAACAAGGGGCAGACATTCGGATCATCAGTGACAACGTACTCACCGTTGCTGAGTTTGTCTGGGCTGTCAAACCAGACTCACCCATCAAAACTTTGGCAGACATGAAAGGGCGGAAAATTGGTTACACCAATCCGCGCTCAACCAGCCAGGCCCTGGCCCAGATGCTGATTCAAAAGGGCGGCCTCAAACAAGGCGATGTTGAAATGGTTCGCACTGGGGGATTTGGTGAAGGGCTGACCGCACTGAGCGGTGGCATCGTGGATGTTGCCCCGATCCCTGAACCCCTTTGGGCGCAACACAAAACGCGTTTTCGTGCGATTGCCAATGCCGCGGATATGTTGCCTCCGCTGACGAATGTGGTGGGTGTGACCACCGCCAATATGGCTGCAGAAAAAGGAGATTTCATCCGCGCGGTGATCCGCGCACGACGCAAAGCCATCGCTTTCATGACCGCCAAACCGGATGAAGCCGGAGAAATCGTTGCCAAGCATTACAACCTGAGCAAGGAGGTTGGCATTGCCGTGGTTCGCAATCTGACGACTTCTCGCACCCAAGGACTGGAATATTGGGGGACTGGTCAATTCAACATGGACGGCTTTCGGCGAATGGTCGATTTACAAAAATCGGTGGGCGCACTGTCGGGGGACATCGATCTGGGTCGCATGATCGACACCCAATTTTTACCCGAAGATTTGCGGAAATCACGTTGATGCCAGGTGCCATGTCTGCTTCCCATGTCTGCCTGCGTGGGGTGAGCAAAGTTTTTCGCACAGAGCATTCAGTCGTCCACGCTCTGGGGCCAATGGATTTGGATTTGCAACGGGGCGAGTTTTATGCGGTGGTGGGACCCTCTGGATGCGGCAAATCCACTTTGCTTGAACTGCTGGCAGGACTGTCCAAAGCGACTGAAGGCGAAATCACCTTTGAGGGGCAACCCATTGGGGACAACATCCCAGATGGGGTGGGCGTGGTGTTTCAAGAAGATGCCAGCTTTCCCTGGCTGAATGTCTCCGAAAACATTGCATTTGGATTGGCGCAGCGCAACACCCCGGCCAATGAACAACAAAGACTGGTGGACCACGCCTTGGACATCATGGGCCTAAAAGCCTTTGCCAATAGCTATCCGTCCCAACTCTCAGGTGGCATGCGGCAGCGGGTTTGCATTGCACGGACCCTGGTGCTGCAGCCACGCTTGATATTGCTGGATGAACCCTTTGGCGCACTGGATCAACAAACACGCCTGCTGATGGGGGAGGAGTTGCTCAAGCTGTGGCGTGACACAGGCGCTACAGTTTTTTTGATCACCCATGCCTTGGATGAAGCGGCCATGTTGGCCGATCGCATCGGGGTGATGTCAGCCCGACCAGGGCGGTTGCTAGAAACCATTCACACAGGATGGCCCAGAGAGCGTGACAGCCGAATCGTTGAAAGTCCTGAATTTGGCCAAGTGACTGCGCGCCTGTGGCAGCACCTCCGTCAAGAGTCAATGAAGTCCATTGGCAAAGGTGTAGAGCGCGCATGAAATGGGTCTCCCTGTTGCGCGTGGCACTCATCCTGGCCTTGGTTGGCTTGCTGGAGGTGCTTTGTCGAACAGGGGGGATTGATACCTTCACCATGCAAGCGCCCAGCAAGATCTTGGTCGATTTGGGACAAATGCTGTCCAGCGGGAAGCTCAATGCGTCGATTGCCAAGACCATGTCCAACGCCAGCATCGCTTTTGTCTTAGCTGTGAGCGTGGGCATTGTGGTGGCAGTCCTGATCCACACCAAGCCCACTTTGCGCGAGGCATTGGACCCTTTGTTTGCCACGTATTACGCGATTCCGGTATTGGCTTTTTACCCCATGTTCATCATTATTTTTGGACTTGGAAATGTCCCGAAAATTTTGATCGCCTTCATGCTCGGCGTCGTGGCGGTCATCGTCAACACCCTGAATGGCTTGGACAGGGTGCCACGGGTCCTGATCAAGTCAGCACGCATTGCCCGCCTCAGCCCCACTCAGACAGCATTGAAAGTCACCCTACCCTTCGCAGCTCCTTTCATCTTGACCGGAGTGAAGTTTGCTATTGCCTATGCCCTGATCGGGATCATCGGCTCTGAATTCATCATGTCCACCGATGGCATGGGCTTTGAAATCGCTTTTGCTTACAACAACTTTGACAATGCAACCATGTACCCCTTGATCTTGTTAGTGGTTTTGGTATCGATCAGTGCCAATATGTTGCTGGGCATGTGGGAAAGGAAAATTCTTTCTCGTCGAGGATTGCTGTGAGCATGAACATGCGCAGTTTGCGCGGCCCGTTGATGTTGACCACCAGCATTTTTGTCCTTTGGCAAGCCACCTTTTGGATGGTGGGCGACATGGCACTCCGCTCCCCTTTAAGCACGCTCCTTTATTCATCGGATCTGCTGTCCCGAGAGAGTTTTTATCCTCATCTGATTGAAACTTGCACGGCATTTGGTGCTGCGATCATCATTGCTGTGGCTTCGGGTTTAGCAATTGGCTTGTTGTTGGGCTTGAGCCAACTCGCCCGGGGTGTGCTCGAACCCATGTTGGTGGCCATGTACTCGATACCCAAAGTCACGCTGTACCCCATTTTGTTGTTGGCGTTTGGCCTAGGCATGCCGGCCAAAATTGCCTTTGGTGCCATTCATGGATTTATTCCGATTGCCCTTTTCACCATCAATGCCGTGCGCAACATTCGCCCGATACTGCTCAAAACAGGTCGAATGTTGAAAATGAACAAGATGCAAATGGTTTGGCGCATCATCATGCCGGCGGCCTTGCCTGAAATTTTCACGGGCTTGCGAGTTGGTTTTTCGTTAACCATGATCGGGACCGTCCTGGGTGAAATGTTTGCCTCCCAACGCGGCTTGGGCTACATGCTGATGAACGCTATCGGACTGCACAATGTGGATGTCATCATGTCCATCACTCTGATGCTGGTGGTCTTTGCTGCCTCTGTCAGCAGTTTATTGCTTGCCATTGATCGACGCATGCACAGGTGATGGCCTAGTCCCCGCAATTTTTTACACCCCAAAACTTCAACGACACGCGCGGAGCTCGAACCGAAAAAGGCAAAAGTTCGGATCTACGTTCGGGGCGCGAATTACTTAGGGCCAAAGTTAGACTTCTTACTCTGATAACTAACTTGATGTCTGAAGAAGGCTGGGAATTGAAAACCGTTGACTGTAAATTGTGCAGTCTCAGTTTCCTAGAATTCCCGTGAATCACATAAGCTTATAGCAGCCATCATTCGTGTGCAAGATTATTATAATCATAAAAATTAATTAAAGAAATAATTATCAGGGTAAGTGCTTATGTACATACCATTTATTAGGTTCATAGTTATTTACATAAATGTCTAGTTAAAGCAAAGTGAGCCTAGATGGCTTCTTAGTGTTTGCTCGGCAAGTATTAACTTGGAGTGAGCGTCGTCATGACAATCGGAATCGTACTGGTGTTTTAACAACAAATCCAAAAAGAAGATCCAACATTTATCATGAACAAAGTGGTTGTTAGAATTTCATTTTGGTTATTAACTACTTTAATTCCAATAGGTATATCAAGCAATGCTCATTCTGACGAAGCCTACCCAAAGGCTAAGCAGATCACAATCGTTAGTCCATTTGCAGCGGGGGCAGGTAGTGATTTATTGACTAGAGTGTTAGCTGAATTTTATAGAAAGTATTTTAATCAAACTGTAGTTGTTCAAAATATTGGTGGTGCTGGTGGCACTGTAGGATCTAGTTTTGTTGCAAGAGCTGCTCCTGATGGATACACCTTGCTGCTACACCATATCGGAATGGCAACAGCTCCAGCTCTTTATAAAGATTTAAGTTTTGACCCAATAAAAAGTTTTGAGCCAATTGGTCTATATGCAAGCTCACCTTACATGCTACTTTCACATAAAAATTTCGAGGCAACAAATTTTACTGAGCTAGTTTCGTATGTTAAAAAAAATGCTGAGAAGATAAATTTTGGAACCGCAGGCGTTGGAAGTGGTGGGCACTTATGTGCGTTATTATTTGAAAAAGCCATTGGCGTCAAGCTAACACAGGTGCAATATAAAGGTGCATCATTGGCACTTCAAGACCTTTTAGCTGGCAGGCTAGATTTAATGTGTGACAGCCCACCTCCATTGATTGGATTTATTAAGGCGGGAGCCTTAAAGCCGTTGCTCGTTTTAGGCGGTCGTCGACTCAGTTTAATTCCTAACATTCCTACTGCTACGGAAGCCGGGCACAAAACATTAGACTCAATGAGTATTTGGTATGGTCTGTATGCGCCAATCGGAACACCGAAAAGCATAATTGATAAATTGTCTGTTGCACTACAGGCTGCCAATCGAGACCCCAACGTTATTGCGCAGGTCGAAAAATTAGAGTCAGTTATGTTTGATTCAAAATTAGCTACTCCCGACTCTCTAAAAGATCAATTAGGAAGTCAGATTCAACTATGGACACCCATTATTAAAGGAGATAACTAATGGCTATTACGATAACACCAACTGGAGGCGCTCTTGGGGCTGATGTTTCTGGAGTGGATATCAGTAAACCTGTATCCAAAGAAGACTTTGCGGTCATTAAAAAAGCTTGGCTAGATAATCTGGTATTGCGATTCAGAGGGAAAGTCTTAAATGATAAAGAATTAATTTCATTTGCCAATAATTTTGGTGAGTTGGCATTTGCTCCAAGCAATGAAAATAGCGATAAATTTGGCGGCGATCACGTCATTCATCCTGAAATTGCAGTGATTTCAAATATTTTAGAAGCTGGACGCCCAATAGGGGGTCTTGGATCAGGGGAGGCTTTTTGGCATACAGATAGTTCATTTACTGATCAGCCACCTGCCGGAAGTTTTTTACATGCTTTAGAAATTCCGCCATCAGGTGGAGATACGTCATTCTGTAATTTGTATTTGGCGTATGAAACGCTTTCGGAAAAGTTGAAAAATCGAATTAAAGGACGTAAAGCAATCCATAACTTTTCTTATGTCGCTTCTGGGCAGCTTAGAAAAGGGTTTGAGGAAACGACCGATGTTTCTAAGGCGCCTGGAGCTCACCACCCAATGGTTCGCAGACATGGCGAGTCAAAAAGAGAGGCATTGTTTTTAGGCCGCAGACTAAAAAGTTACATATTGGGTCTTGAAGTTACTGAGAGTGAAGATCTCCTAAACGAATTATGGGCTCATGCAACACAAGATAAATTTGTTTGGACACAAAAATGGAAACTTGGAGATTTAATTTTGTGGGACAACAGATGCACAATGCACCAAAGAGAGTCTTTTGATTCAAGCTCACGTCGATTAATGCATAGAACACAAACCAGAGGTGAGATTCCAGTTGCTGCTTAATTGTTTTAGTAAAGGATTAATTGAATGAAAATTTTTTTCACATCCCTTCTGGTGTTATTTTTTTTAGCAAATACTTTTGCACAAGATGTGTATCCTAGTAAAAAAACGATCACAATAGTTTCGCCTTTTATTGCTGGTGGTGGTAGTGATATTTTGACTAGAATATTGGCTGAGTCGTTTCATAAAACTCTTGGTGCTAAAGTAGTTGTTAGCAATGTAGCTGGGGCTGGTGGAACGATTGGGTCTAACCAAGTAGCTAGAGCAACTCCTGATGGATTGACTTTATTGCTTGTGCATATAGGTATGTCTACAGCTCCCGCACTGTATAAAAACTTACCTTTTGACCCAATAAAAAGTTTTGAACACATCGGTTTATTTGCCGAAGCCCCCAAACTGTTACTTGCTGGAAAGCATATAATTTCGAAAGATGGAAATGAATTGATTGATTATCTGAGAAAAAGTAAAGAAAAAATTAATTTTGGTACTGCTGGAGTTGGAAGTGCGGGCCATCTTTGCGCTCTCTTACTAGAAGAATCATTGGGTGTCAGGTTCACTCAAATTCAATATAAAGGCGGCTCGGCTGCGATGGTAGATGTTATTGGTGGGCGTTGTGATTTTTTTTGCGAAATTCCCCCTCCCATTTATCAACATATTAAAGCTGGCAACTTAAAGGCTTATATGCATGCGAGTGAAAATAGAATGGTCAATTTGCCTGATGTACCCACCGCAAAAGAATTGGGTTTAGGCCAATTTAAAATGAGTGTTTGGTATGGCTTATATGCACCTTTGGGTACGCCAAAGTTGATAGTAGACAAATTATCAACGGCGTTACAAGATGCAATTAAAGATCCCGCCGTTCAATCAGAGGCAGAAAAACTTGGCTTCAATCTTTTCACCCCAGACCAGGCAACCCCTCAGGCTCTTCGCAAACACCTCCAGTCTCAAATAGATTTGTGGACGCCTATCATTACTAAATCTAACTTACCACAATAAAAAATATTCTATCGATACGAATGGCTTTCGCTTTCTAAAAAAGTTCACGCACTACTATCATCTCAAATGGGTGACCATATAACTCGTGCCAGTAAATTAAAAAAGCTTAACACCGAAACTATTTCAACTTGGATTTCCACTTTGTTGTGCAAGTATTTGTATTTTACTGCGTAATGGCATAAGCTTTTCCTTTATGTCCATTACGCATTGTTGTTTCATAGACGCTTAGTAGCGGGAGTGATATTTTTGCAAGTCCTGTTGCATCATTCATGTCGAAGTCTCTCAAAAAAGCTGTAGTGATTGATAGCAAATGCGACGCTGCAGGCAATATTGGAGAACAACAGGTTGCCACAAGCACGGCAGATGGTTACACCTTGCTACAAGCCAACAATTCACAAGTGATCAACTCTTTTACGTGCAAAAAAGTGGGCTAGAACAGTCCTTCATCATGCGTGGCACTTACCCTGGCCCCCGTACCACTTTAGGACATCCACTTGTATTTGGTCATTTGGCAGCGGTAAACGCGGTAACTTAAAACCCCCCCTATCGATTCTGTTGATAGTTTCTCACCCTTGAAAAACATTATGAAAACATCCTCCAAAGCACTCTCCGAACTCTCACCAGAGGGGGTCCTTCGCGCTGGTATAAATCTCAGTAACTTCTTACTGGTGAGTGGGCGCAACAAAGATAGTGAGCCAACTGGAATCGCACCTGATCTGGCACGCGCTCTTGCCGAACAACTTGGAGTTCCGGTTCGCTACATTTCTTACGCTAGCCCAGGAGAATTATCCGATGATGCTGGTCTTGGCGTTTGGGATGTAGGGCTAATCGGTGCAGAACCTCAGCGCGCAGAGAAAATGGCTTTCAGTCCAGCCTACGTTGAGATAGCGGCCACTTTTATGGTTGGTCCGAAATCGAGCATACAGTCGATTAACGATGTTGACCGACCAGCGGTGCGTATCGCATCAACCGCACGCGCAGCCTACGATTTGTGGCTCGAAAATAATATTAAACATGCTCAAGTCATTCGCGCAGACACACTTAATGGGGCATTTGATAAGTTTGTTTCATTAGAGCTAGATGCACTCGCTGGGCTTCGCCCACGACTGATCTCTGATGTCCAAAAAGTTCATGGAGCACGCATTTTGGAAGGGCAATTTGCTTCCGTTCAGCAATCCATCGGAACGGCTCGCCCAAATAAGGCTGGCGCTGCCTTTATCTATGAGTTTGTGGAAAACGCCAAAAAATCAGGACTCATTGCAAGCCTAATAGAGAAGCACGAGGTGCAAGGTCTCTCCGTTGCTCCATCAGCGAAGTAAGTCAATATCTGCTGATGCACAAATGATAGTGGCATTACCCGGTAATCCACCCCATTTGCAAGGGTCGCAGAAGTAGAAACGTTAAGCAGCCATGGCCAGCCGCTGCTTAGGTGTGAACCAGACCAATGCCCCGATTGGGCGTCTTGGCGTGCTCGAAAAGATCTGTGTGGCATTCCCCCAAATCGATAGACAAAGAATTAAGTCTGAACTGGAGTGGTGAGGGCGTCTAAAGGGATTGATGAGGTGGCGGATGGTATGGATCGTGGTGGGAATGGCAAGTGGGTTTCAGGGGCAACAAAAAACCCACACCTCGCTAGAGAGTGTGGGTTTCATGTTCAAAGTAAACAGGTTCGGAACTCTATACTTTACTGATGTTCATGAAGTCTTGAGGCTGCGTAACCTGTTGATTTCATTGGAATTTATTGGTGGCGCTTCACGGATTCGAACCGCGGACCTGTGGATTATGATTCCATCGCTCTAACCGACTGAGCTAAAGCGCCGAGCCGCAAATTATAGCGACTGTTTGCCAGGCTGGTCACTGATCA
>Ga0209442_1000310_pt1 | contig 29260 bp, 27 predicted proteins | sample LauGreSBDMM110DD_2_FD_187565 | JGI IMG/M metagenome (GOLD analysis project Ga0209442, IMG submission 187565) | Freshwater lake microbial communities from Lake Michigan, USA - Sp13.BD.MM110.DD (SPAdes) (version 2) | ecosystem: Environmental > Aquatic > Freshwater > Lake | place: Lake Michigan...
GACCGTGAACGGCAAAGCCCGATGGACCTGCCGTACGCATGTGGCCAAGATTGCGGATAGCGACACTCTCGAGATTGCGCCATTGGATAACTTACCGATCATCAAAGACCTGGCCACCGATATGACCGAGTTCTTTGACAAAATGAGTAAAGCGGTTGGCTACTTTAAGGGAGAGCAAACTCGCCACGATGACTTCGCCAAGGTCAAGCCCGATTCGGAAGAACGTCAACTGGCCAACGCTGGGATTGAGTGCATTGGATGCGGCGTGTGCTACGCCTCGTGCGAAGTGGTGTCTGCCCGAGAGTCTTACTTAGGGCCTGCAGCCCTAAATCGTGCTTGGACCTTAGTGAACGATGAGCGTGATAGTCAGCAGCTTGATCGTCTGCGTGCGGTTGCCGGCGATGCAGGTTGTCACTCATGCCACACCCAAGGAACTTGTTCAGAGCGTTGCCCCAAACAAATTGAGCCCACCGCTGGGATTGCGGGCCTTAAAAAGATTGTGGGGCGTGCCGCCGTGATGGGTAGTAAATGGGGCAAGCTGTGAGTAGTGTGGCAATACTGCAAGCCAAACTTTGGTACTACCAACGTATTAGTGCAATGGTGCTGGCACTGTGTGTAGCGGTTCATCTCATCATCATCTACATTGCTGTGCAAGACGGACTAACAGCAAATGAGATCCTAGGAAGAACGCGCGGCAATTGGGCCTTTGCTTTGTTCTATGAGATCTTTGTGCTTGCCTGCTTTGTCCATGCCCCAATTGGTCTTGCCAATATCTTGCGAGAGAACATCCAAAACGCTTTTCTGAACCGTGCCTTACCACTCTTGCTGGCAGCCCTAATACTCATATTAGGAACCATGGCGGTAATTGGTGTGGTCTGGGGACAGCCATGAGCCAAAAATCTACGCGCCAACTTGATTTTCGGGGAAGGGCCCACTGGTCTTACTTTGCATACTATTTGCATCGTATATCGGGTCTACTATTGGCCTGCTTTCTGCCCCTGCATTTTTTCTTACTCTCACGAGCCCTAAATGGCGAAGCTGAGCTTGCAAGTTACCTCAAACTTACCGACTTCCCCATCTTCAAGTTTGGGGAATGGGCTTTGGTAACTCTCTTAGCATTGCACTTAATCGGTGGGGCACGCTTACTTGTGATTGAGTTTGGTGTTTGGAAGGGCTTACGGAAAGCATGGATCCAAATGGCAGTTCTTGGATCGCTCGTATGTGGCGGCTTATTTTTAATTTTGTCACGCTAGATCACCCCACGGCTTACTTTATTAGGATCGGATATGGAACTAAATCTGCAACACGTTGAGGACGCATGTAAGGAGTTGTATATCCGCGCGCTTAAATTACTCCCCGATGATGTGAAGCAGGGGATTGATCGACTGAAGAGCACCGAAACTGACGCACGTGCCCAAGTAGTTCTGGGCACCATGGTGACCAATATTGCGGTAGCCGAGCGTGAAGATAATTTGCTGTGCCAAGATACTGGATTGCCAATCTACAACGTTTGGATTGGTAGAGGCGTAACAGTGGATGGAGTGCGCCTAAAGGAGGCCATTCGCAAAGGGTGCGAACGTGCCACCACAGAATACCCACTTAGGTCCTCCGTAGTTCATCCCATTACACGCAAGAACAATCACACCTCGAGCGGCATTGAAATGCCTGCCATCCATATTGATTTTATGGACAAGGCCGATACGATTGAGATTGAGATGATCCCAAAAGGTAGTGGCTCGGAGAACAACTCCTTCTTAAAAATGGCCATCCCAGCCGAAGGAATCTTAGGGGTTAAAGCCTTTGTGATCGAAAGCGTTGTGAACGCCGGTGGTAAAACCTGCCCGCCGACAATTGTGGGAGTTGGCGTGGGTGGCACCTCGGATCAATGTGTCGCCCTAGCCAAACGTGCCGCCACCCGAGCGTTGGGAACACGCTGCAGTGATGAAGAGGGTGCCAAATTGGAAGTGGAACTGAGCAGTGCCGTTAATCAATTGGGGATTGGCCCTCAAGGGCTTGGCGGTGATGGTACCGCTTTTGCAGTCCATGTAGAACTCGCTGCTACGCATATCACCATGAACCCCGTTGCTGTAAACATGCAGTGTCATTCAGCGCGACGTGCGCGGGTTAGCATCACACCACAGGGTGTGGCATACGGATTTTAGGAAGATCATGGCCCATTACAACTTACCCACCCCTGTTAGCGAAGCTGATATTCGGAAGCTCAAGATCAATGACACCGTAAGCTTGCAACAAACACTCTTTGGGATCCGAGATGCCACCCAGATCCATTTGTTTGATCGGGGACGTAAAACGAAGTTTGATCTTCGCGGTCATGCCGTGATTCATACGGCGCCTAATGTGCGTAAAGTGCCTGTCAGTGCAGAGTTTCCCGCAGGGTATCAGCCTATTTGTATTGGCACCACCACCTCAGATCGCATGGAACGATTTACTGAACCTCTTATGAACGAGTATGGCGTACGCATGATTGTGGGGAAGGGTGGCTTACGCGAGTCATCGGCAGCAGCATTTACAAAGCATGGCGGTGTTTATCTCGCCATCATCGGCGGCACGGCAGCCTTAGAAACTACGTGGATTGATCAGATTGAAGATGTAGATCTCGACGATCTCAATCCAGAGTCACTCTGGAAGTTCAAGATTAATCAGTTTGGCCCACTCTTGGTAGCAATGGATAGCCACGGTGGCAGCATTTATCAAGACGTGAAAGCCGATGTGGCGATCAATAAAGCAGCAGTACTAAAACGTTTAGGGATTGTGTAACCATGACAAGTATTCAAACACTGCAAACCGATATATTGGTCTTAGGCTCTGGCGGTGCAGGACTCTTTGCAGCCTTGCATGCACATCAAGCTAATCCTGATCTACACATCACCATTGCCGTAAAAGGACTGTTGGGTAAATGCGGGTGCACGCGCATGGTTCAAGGCGGCTACAACGTGGCATTGGCAGAGGGTGATTCGGTTGAGCGTCATTTCATGGATACGATTGAAGGGGGTAAGTGGTTATCGGATCAAGAGTTGGCCTGGACCTTGGTGACCAAATCGGTGGAACGTATTCGGGAGCTCGAGAATGAGCTCGGATGCTTCTTTGATCGCAACCCAGATGGCACCATTCATCAAAAAGCATTTGCAGGACAAACCTTTGATCGCACCGTCCATAAGGGTGACCTCACCGGTATTGAGATTATTAATCGCCTAGCTGAGCAAGTATGGGCGAGAGGAATTCATCGCTTGGAAGAACATCGCGCCATTGAGTTAATTAAAAGCCAGGATGGCAAAGCACTTGCTGGAGTCTTAATGCTCAATATGCGTACTGGTGAGTTTGTGATGGTGCGCGCTAAAGCCGTATTGCTAGGAACTGGTGGCGGGCCCACGATGTATAAGTACCACACCCCCTCGGGTGATAAAAGTTGTGATGGCTTGGCCATGGCCTTGCGAGCAGGATTAACACTGCGCGATATGGAGATGGTGCAGTTTCATCCAACGGGTATGTTGGCTGGTCCAGATACCCGGATGACCGGCACCGTACTTGAAGAGGGCTTACGTGGCGCGGGTGGTTATCTACTTAATGGAAATAAAGAACGCTTCATGGGTCATTATGACCCTCGCAATGAACGTGCAACCCGAGATATTGTCTCTCGATCGATTATTTATGAGATGCGCGCAGGACGTGTGACCCCAAATGGTGGCGTCTACATCCAAATGCATCATCTTGGTCCTGATAATGTGCGCAAGTTATTTAAAGGCATGGTGGAACGCTGTGCTGACTCAGGGTTTGATCTCGCCAATGATCTTGTGGAAGTGGTACCTACAGCACACTACATGATGGGGGGTGTGGTGTTTAAAGCCGACACCAGTACCGATCTACCAGGTCTCTTTGCTGCTGGCGAAGATACCGGTGGTGTGCATGGTGCTAACCGCCTTGGTGGCAACGGTGTGGCTAACTCTACAGTCTTTGGTGGCATCGCTGGTGATGCTATGGCGCGGTATGTCATGGGCAAGAGCCACCTGGCGTACGATGACGAGTCTGTTGAGCAAAGCATTTCTGCACATCAAGCACCATTACAACAAGCGCCTGGTGATATTGAGTTTATTCGTGACGAGCTTGCCGCCTGTATGTGGGATCAAGTTGGTATCTTGCGAAATCAAGCCGATCTTGAAGCAGCACGGATACGTCTAGACAAACTCGATAACATATTACATACGATGGGGGTGGGTGAGACCAATCGCGCATTTAATCTAACTTGGCAAGACTGGATGAACCTACGTAATCTCATCCTCGTCAGTCAGTCGGTGGTCGAAGCGGCCTTAGCGCGTGAGAACTCGCGCGGAGCTCACTATCGGGAAGACTACCCAGAAGAAGGTGATCTAGAAACTTCCTTCTTCACTGCGGTACACATGAAGGATGAGCAACTCGTGATCGAGAAACGCCCAGTGACATTTAGTATGGTACGCCCTGGCGAAACAATATTGGTTGAAGCTTAAATAGAATTACCAAAAAAATACCCAGCCTAGAAAAATTCTAGACTGGGTACCAAGAGATACTAAAAATTAGTTTGGTAAGTTAACGCAGTACCTTCAATTAATTCGCGCTGAGGTTACGCGCCTTAATGACTTTCTCCCACTTGGCAGACTCGGAAACAATTTGAGCCTCTAGTTCCTTTTGGGTATTGAGCACAGGAGTTAAGCTATTGAGCTCTAAACTCTTTTGCATCGCCTCCGATTTCACTGCTTTAATCGCAGCAGCGTAGATCTTGTCAGTAATCAACTTTGGAGTATTGGAGGGGGCCATTAGAGCAAACCAACCCACGTTTTCAAAGCCAGGGATAGAGGCTTCTGCCACGGTTGGAATATTAGGAAGAGCCGCTAAGCGTTTTGCACTAGTTACTGCGAGTGCCTTGATCTGACCGCCCTTAATAAAGCCCATTGAGGCAGGTACATTACAAGCGCAGAAATCAATTTGGCCTGCAATTAAATCACTCAGGGCTGGATTTTCTCCTTTGTACGGAATGTGCGTAGCATTAATACCGGCAGCCGTAATGAAGTTCTCACCCGCAAGATGCACCTGACTACCAATACCGGCAGAGCCAAAGTTCAGGTTCCTGGTCTTTGCTAGCGCGATTAAATCATTGAGATTATTAACCGGTAGCTTTGGATTAACCGAAATGATCATGGGGCCGCTAACCAAGGTAGAAATAGGCGTGAAGTCCTTGGCATAATTAATCGACATCTTCTTATACATATAAGGATTAACGGTCAACATACTGCCTGAGGCGAGGAGGAGGGTATAGCCATCAGCAGGCGCTCGGGCTACAGCCTCAGCACCAATATTGCCGCCTGCACCGCCACGGTTTTCAACCACAACGTTTTGACCCAAGATAGGAGCCATTTGCTGCGCCAGAATACGCCCAATAATGTCAGTGGTACCGCCAGCAGCAAACGGAATCACTAATTTAATTGGCTTATCGGGCCAACTTTGTGCTTGTGCCGGACCAGTAAACCCCAAAGTGGCTAGTACGACGATGCCAAGCACCTTCGTAAAGCTTCGATAAAAATATTGGTTCATTGCGTATCTCCTTGTTGATCCTGATTGTTTTTTATATTACGAAACTGTTCTAGCCTATTTAACCATAATTTTTCTAGAAAACCCTCTTGCACCAAATCTAGGTCATCTATATGATATGGATATGTCTGTTATTTTCATCTCAGAGTTTATCTCCCGTCAAGCCCTAGAAACCCTTAAACACGTTCACCAAGTTCGCTATGAACCAGAGTCGTATGCTGACCAAGCCAAACTAGCCTCAGGGTTAATCAATGCCGATGCCTGGATCGTACGCAATCTCACCAAGGTAAGCGCTGATCTGGTCCAGGGTGCTAAGCAACTTAAAGTAGTGGGGCGCTTAGGGGTTGGTTTGGAGAACATTGATCTCCCCGCATGTGCACAAGCCAATATCAAGGTCATTCCTGCTACCGGTGCAAACGCCGACTCGGTAGCCGAGTATGTACTGGGTACATCGATGGCACTTATGCGGGCTTATGCACCCGCTAGTATTGAGACTCTCTCAGGCGCTTGGCCAAGACCCAAATACTCCAAATGCCATGAGATAGCCGGTAATACCTTAGGGATTGTGGGCTTTGGCAGCATTGGTAGAGTGGTTGCACAAAAAGCCTTAGCCCTAGGATTGCATTGCATCGCCTATGATCCGATGCTGAAAGATAAACAAGTGGCACTCCAGAACGGCACCGTTCATTTATATCCCTTAGCAGAGGTATTAGCCAAAAGCCAAATTGTGAGCTTGCACCTACCGCTATTGCCCGAGACCAAAGGATTATTCTCGGCAATTCTTCTCGATACGATGCAAGCCGGCGCCTATCTCATTAATACCGCACGCGGTGGCATTGTCGATGAGCACGCATTGGCAGAGCGCTTACGCTCTGGACGCTTAGGGGGAGCAGCGCTTGATGTTTTTGCAAGCGAACCTGCCAAAGACCTATTGCATTTCAAAGATGTCCCTAATTTAATTCTGACCCCGCACATTGCCGGGGTCACTGAAGAAAGTAATGAACGTGTGAGCCATATGATTGCTCGCGAAGTGAACATTTTTTTGGAGAACCATTCGTGAGCCATTCATTTAATGAGATGGTGCAACTGGCCTATCAAGGCTTACGAGCTGCCGATATTGCACACGATGCTGCCGCCGATACCGCGCTCTTTCTGGCTCTTGCAGAAGCAGATGGCCTAGCATCACATGGTCTAGCCCGCGTTCCCCAATACGCTGGGCATGCCAAGCATGGTCGTGTAAATACCCAAGCCAAAGCGAAGGTGCATGCTTATAAAGCAGCCGCGGCCTTAGTGGATGGTCAAGATGGCTTGGCATTCCCCGCCATTAAAACAGCAACCGACCTATCCGTACGCTTAGCCCATTCACAAGGCGTAGGCCTAGTTGCTATTAAGAACACCCATCACTTTGGAGTTGCCGGGCATTACACCGAAGCAGCCGCACGCGCCGGTTATGTCTCGATTCTTTTGGGTAATACACCAGCTGCGATGCCGATGGCGGGTGGTAAAAAAGCACTCTTTGGAACTAACCCACTAGCAGCGGCATTTCCGGTGAAGGGCAAAGACCCATTAGTGATTGATATGTCTTTATCTGCGGTCGCGCGTGGCAAATTATTAGTGGCCTCTAAGAAAGGGGAGTCAATTCCCCAAGGCTGGGCATTGGATGCAGAAGGTAAGCCCACCACGGATCCAAATGAGGGTCTTAAAGGATTGATGGTTCCACTCGGTGGTGACAAAGGCGCTTTACTCGCTCTCATCATTGAGCTCTTAGCGGTTGGCTTATCAGGTAGTCAGTTCTCGTATGAGGCCGATACCTTCTTTGCCATGAAAGGCAATAAGCCTCGTCTTGGACAACTACTCATCACGATTGATCCAGGCCTATCGGGTGCAGGGACCTACAATAAACGCATCGCGGCATTCTTGGCCATGTTGGCGAGCGATGATGGGATTCGTTTGCCGGGACAACGACGCTTTGCGCAACGTGCACAAGCGCTACGTTCGGGTGTAACCGTCAACGATGCGGTCGTACAAGAAATTAAGAGCGGTATTAGTAAGCGTTGGAATAATTAATAGCAGTACCTTAAAGGAGAGAAAGCATGATTCATTTCGTCGTACATGAACCTGGAGATGTTGTGGGAGTCGTCGTAGTAGAAGGCGTCAATTCTGGAACCGATTTAACCGGTTGGGTAATGGAAGGGGATAGCACCCTCAAGATTAAATCGGAGAGTGATATCCCGATTGGTCACAAGATTGCCTTGCAAGACCTGAAGGTCGGCGATACGGTGATTAAATACGGCGTGGATATTGGCAAGGTTGTTGCTCCCATTAAAAAGGGTGAGCACTTGCATGTACAGAACGTGAAGACCAAACGCTGGTAAGCCATCTACCTCATACATAAACAGAAAGAAAGATAAACGATGATCGATTTAAAAAAAGCCACTTTTATGGGTTACCGTCGTGAGAACGGTCGCATGGGGATTCGTAATCATGTGATTATTCTGCCCCTCGATGACCTCTCGAACGCCGCCTGCGATGCGGTCACCAACAACATTAAGGGTACTGTCAAAATTACCCACCCCTATGGCCGTCTGCAGTTTGGTGCTGACCTTGAGCTGCACTTCCGTACCCTCATTGGTGCAGGATGTAATCCTAACGTTGCTGCTGTAGTCGTGATTGGTATTGAGCCCCAATGGACTGCTAAGGTTGTAGAAGGAATCAAAAAATCCGGTAAGCCAGTAGAGGGATTCTGGATCGAGGGAAATGGCGATACCACCACGATTGCTAATGCCAGCCGTGCTGCCTATAAGTTTATGAAACATGCCTCCAAAGCCCAACGTGTCTCAGCGCCTTTATCCGAGCTGTGGGTTTCAACCAAGTGTGGTGAGTCGGATACGACCTCAGGTTGCGGTTCAAATCCAACCGTTGGTAACGCTTTTGACAAACTCTATGAAATTGGTTCGACCCTAGTGTTTGGTGAGACCACCGAACTTACAGGTGGTGAGCATTTGGTAGAAGCACGTTGCCGTACACCAGAAGTCAAAGCCAAGTTCAAGATGATGTTTGATCGCTATCAAGGTGTGGTCGAGCGTAATAAGACTAGCGACCTTTCAGACTCACAGCCTACCAAAGGCAATATTGCAGGTGGCCTCACAACCATCGAAGAGAAAGCCTTAGGCAATATTCAGAAGATTGGTAAGAAGTGCATGGTCGACGGTGTTTTGGATAAAGCAGAAGCGCCTACTGGCAAAGGTCTTTGGTTTATGGACTCTTCATCGGCTGCTGCCGAAATGGTGACTTTGTGCGCGGCCTCGGGTTTTGCTGCTCATTTCTTCCCAACAGGGCAAGGTAACGTGATTGGTAATCCTATTCTGCCGGTGATTAAGCTTTGTGCTAATCCCAAGACTGTTCGCACGATGTCAGAGCATATTGATGTGGATGTGTCTGGTATTTTGCGTCGTGAGGAGAACATGGATACAGCGGGTGAGAAACTATTGGATGCGCTCTTGCGTACTGCTAATGGTGAACTAACCGCTGCTGAAATCCTTGGTCATAACGAGTTTGTAATGACCCGTTTGTATGAGTCAGCCTAAGTAGTCTGCTTGGTCACCCAGTATTTGGGTGACCAACCTAGCAATGAAAGCCATTACTGCCTACCAAGAGGTAAAACAGAAGATCACCAATGATTTGGTGAGTGGACGTTTCTTCATGGGTCAGGCATTACCTGCCGAGAAAGACCTTGCTAAGGAACTCAAGGTCTCGATCGGTACTCTGCGCAAAGCAGTCGACGAACTGGTTGCCGAAGGGATTGTGATTCGCAGGCAAGGCAAGGGTACCTATGTTGCCGAACACGATGAACAACGACTTTTGTATTACTTCTTTCATGTTGTCAAACACAATGCCGAACATAAAAACTACCCCAAGGTAGAACTTGTTTCCTTTCAGAGCGCTAGTGCTAACCAAGAGGAAGCCACTAAACTCGCAATGAAAGAAGGCTCGCCTGTTTGGAGAATCGTCAATCGTCTCTTTTTAGATCAGACCTGTGTCTTGGTTGATCACATCACGCTGAGTAAGAAACAATTTCCGACGCTGACCAAAGCCGCCTTTGCGCAACGCGAGGGAAGTATTTATCAGCTCTATCAAGCCCAATATGGACAAACTGTCGTGCGCACAAGCGAACGACTTCGTGCGGGAGCAGCTAGTAAACAATATGCAGAATGGTTGGATCTAAAAGTAGGTGCACCAGTGATCATGATTCGGCGTCTTGCACTAGGCATCCAAGATGAGCCTATCGAATGGCGCATCTCAACGCTCAATACCGAACACCACGAGTACTTCAGTGAGCTCGGTATTTAAGTAGCTAAGCGATCAGTTTAGCTAATTCGTTGGTAGTACAAGTTTTGAGGATGATTGGCTTCTGCAAAGAAGAGCCAACGTTCTGCCATCAAACCAACACAGTGCACAACAAAAGCGATTACCAATACGCTCAGAGTACCGTTACTTACTACAATAGTTAATAAAAGAACGGGTAGTAAATATGTTCCAAAGAAGGCAATCTTACGGACATTAGCCACAAAGAAGCTACTCTGTTGATGGAAAAACTCACGGGTATTAAAACTACCCCCCATCATCCCCATTGAGATCTGGCGCACAAAGCCGGTCTTGATACCAGTGGCCGACTGTAAATTAGATTTGGGCTTAAGACCGCGATTACGTTTCCAGATCCAGAGCTTGAACGACAACGATAAAAGAATTAAGAAGCCAGTAAAACCGGCCACCCCCGCAATATTGGAACTGGTTACCACGGCTTGATTGGGATGTAGTATCGACCAAAGCGTTAGTACGGCCATAAGTAAGAACCAACCCGAGCTCATTCCTAATGCAATGAAGTTAACCATCGTCGCTGGATGAGCCCATTCCTGAATAAAACGAATGCACTGGTAGATCATCGCGGTACAAACCCATAGAGCAAGTGAAGCAATGCACAAAACAAGCCATAACCAATTGGGAACACTAGCTTGCCAAGAGAAGTAATAGGCTAAGGCAGTGAGTGCAATAAATGCTGGGAGAACCAAAACCTCACGCGATAACCATGAGGTGCGCCACATCATGATGGCACGCCAAGCACGTTCAGGATGCCCCAAATGAAAGGTGGAAGCAAGTAACCCACCAATTAGTAAAGCCAAAATCAAGGGAAATAGATAAACGTTTAAGAGCTCACTTGGTAATTGATCAGAACCTGAGTTGAGCACCGCAAGGCTCACAATCGCCCCCTGAGCCATCCCCGCCATACTTGTAAAAAGAATTAAAGAGAAGCTTGGATGCATTAGTTTTCTGCTTTCACGGCGGCAATGGTCTCAGTAATAGAGCGCGGTAAGTAATGATTAGCTGGTTTGGTCTGCCACTCTGGCATCAGTTCATAGCCACCACGCTCGGCAATCGCTTTGCTCGCATCGGAGAGTGGATCATGCACGTCACCAAAGATACGTGCACTGGTAGGGCAGGCTAAAACGCAAGCTGGCTTACGCTCTGACTCAGGCAGGGTCTCACTATAAATACGATCAACACATAAAGTGCACTTGGTCATGACCTGACGTTCTTCATCAAGTTCACGTGCGCCATAGGGACAAGCCCACGCACAATATTTACAACCAATACACTTGTCGTAATCCACCAAGACTATGCCATCTTCTTTACGCTTATAGCTTGCCCCCGTTGGACAGACCGGAACGCATGGTGGATCTTCACAATGCAAACAGGATTTAGGGAAGTGCACTGTATCCATTTTGGGGAAAATACCTGCTTCAAAAGTTTGTACTCGATTAAAAAAGGTACCGCTTGGATTTGCTCTATACGCATCTTGATCGGTCATGGGACCGGCAGAGCCTTGCGTGTTCCACTCTTTACAGGAAGTTACACAGGCATGGCAACCAACACAAACGTTTAGATCAATCACGAGAGCGAGTTGTTTACTCTTTTGAGGAGAAGCTGACATATTATTTTCCATGAATCATTCCAGGTACTATGGCAGTGAGTGCTTTTGGCCAGGTATCGTGCTCTTCATGAGCGCCAGCAGGACTCAACTTAACACGTACGTCATACCAACCTGCTTGCCCAGTGATAGGATCCGAGTTGCTCACACGGAATGTGCCAGCGCTATTAGCCAGAGGAATCTCCTCGGTAATGAGGTGATTGAGCAAGAATCCTTTTTTAGACTCATCGGCATTGGGGTCTAAATGCCAAGCAGACTCTGCTTTACCAATCGCGTTCCAGGTCCAAACGGTACCAGGTTCAACCGCCTCAGTATGACGAGCCATACAGCGTACCTTTCCCCACTGTGACTCGACCCAAATCCAAGCACCATCTTCAATGCCATGATCCACTGCGGTCTTTGTATTGATGTGTAAATAGTTATGACTATGAATCTGTCGTAACCATGCATTTTGGGAGTCCCACGAGTGATACATTGCCATCGGTCTTTGTGTAATCGCGTTCATCGAAAACTCGCTGAGTTGCGTGACCGCATCCTCAAGGGGTGGATACCAGAAGGGGAGTGGATCAAAGAATTGCACAATGCGATCTTTAAGGTGCACAGGTGGCGTTCTGCCCGGACGCTGGCCCTTAGCTGCTAAACGAAACTGTTGCAAAATATCCGAGTACACCGCCAAGATAATAGGATCGTTCTTCTGACGTAGAGCGTTAGCCTTCGCAAAATCGAGATAGCCTTGATTCCAATTGCGCATGTAGTGATGTTCGGGTGGCATGCTGTAATGAAACACACAGTTATTGTCTTCATACATCTGCCACTGATTAGAATTGGGCTCCCCCCGAATACTCTTGTCACCTTCTTTACCGCGCCAACCCATTAAGAAGCCAATTCCGGAATCCGGTGCGGTCTGGAAATTAGTAATGAAGTCAGGATAGTCCTTAAACTTACGTTGACCATCTGCGGTTGTAAATGCTGGGAACTTAAGGCGTGATGCCAACTCAATCAACACCTCTTGAAACGGTTTGCATTGGCCGGTAGGCGGTAACACTGGAATGCGCACGGAGTCGCAAGGCCCATCAAACTCAGAGATCGGGCGATCGAGCATACTCATCGCATCATGACGCTCTAGATAAGTAGTGTCAGGCAAGACCAAATCGGCAAAAGCTACCATCTCCGATTGAAATGCATCGCAGATGACTAAAAACGGGATCTTGAACTCGCCGTTCTCATCTTTAGCATTGAGATGCTCGCGCACCTCCATGGTGTTCATGGTGGAGTTCCATGACATATTGGCCATAAAGATCATTAGCGTATCGATCGAGTAAGGATCACCCTTAACCGCATTGGTGATTACGTTATGCATCAAACCGTGCGCTGCTAGGGGATGCTCCCAGCTATAGGCTTTATCGATGCGGAGTGGTTGCTGATTGCTATCGAGCGCGAGATCCTCTGGGCGGGTTGGCCAACCAAGGGGCGCTTTACCCAGCGGAGTATTGGGCTTAATGTCTGCCTCCGAAGAGGGTGGTTTGATATTGGGCGGTATTTGTCTTGGGTAGGGTGCTTTGTGCCGAAAGCCGCCAGGGCGATCGATCGTACCCAACAAGGTCATCAAGACCGCCAAACCACGCGTGGTCTGAAATCCATTGGAGTGAGCAGACAACCCGCGCATTGCATGAAAGGCAACGGGTCGACCGGTCACAGTGTTGTGTTTATGACCAAACGAATCGGTCCACGCGATTGGTAACTCAAAGGCCTGCTGAAATGCGGTATGTGCCATCTCTTTTGCAAGTAAGCGAATACGCTCAGCCGGTATGGATGTAATTTTTGCGGCCCACTCGGGTGTACATGCCTTGACCTGGCGGCGCAGTAACTCAAAAGCAGGGGCAACTCGTTTGCCTTGATGTGGGCCGGCGCCCATGACAAACTCACCACTCAATACTGGCTTTACAGTCTGATCAAAGCAAGGCTTGGCACTTTGTGTGTTTTGATCCCACACGTATTTATTGTGCGGAATATCGGTATTGATTGGATCACTGTCGGGATCAAACAAGAAGAGTCCCTCCTCAGGACCAGGCTCAAGACAAACTAATTGCGCAGAGTTGGTATAGCGTGACAAGAACTCATGATCAACGGTATTAGCAGCAATTAACTCGTGCATCAAGGCCATAAAGAGCGCGCCATCGGTACCGGGCTTAATGGGTATCCATTCATCGGCAATGGCTGAGTAGCCTGTGCGCACAGGATTGATAGAAATGAAACGCCCACCATTACGCTTGAACTTGGATAAAGCAATCTTCATGGGATTGCTGTGATGATCTTCAGCGGTACCAATCATCACAAATAATTTAGCTTGCTCTAAATCAGGTCCACCAAACTCCCAGAAGCTACCCCCGATGGTGTAGATCATGCCAGCAGCCATATTGACCGAGCAAAAGCCGCCATGCGCTGCATAGTTGGGAGTGCCAAACTGGCGTGCAAATAAACCGGTGAGGGCCTGCATTTGATCACGACCTGTGAATAGCGCAAATTTCTTGGGATCGGTATCACGGATCTTAGCCAAACGAGTAGACAGCAGATCAAAAGCCTTTTCCCAACTAATCTCCTCGAACTCTGATGCGCCTCGATCAGCACCTGCTTTGCGTAACAGTGGCTTCGTAATCCGGGCAGGGGATTTCTGTTTCATGATGCCCGATGCACCTTTGGCACAAATGACGCCTTGATTAAGGGGGTGCTCTGGATTGCCATCGATGTAAACCAACTCGCCATCACGCAGATGCGCACGAATACCGCAACGACATGCGCACATATAACAAGTGGTGGTCTTTATTTCAGTAGCAGGCCCAACCTTGGTAATGGGATCGTGGATTGGATCAGACGAGAATATTTTGAACATGGTTATTTAGAGATGAGGTAGGAGGATTATTCACTAATTTTTAACTAAGTGCAGAGCAAGCGCAGTCGAAGCAAGACGCGAGAAAATAGAGTCAGAGCGCGAGGTCAATATGATTGGGACACTAGCACCCAAAATCACGCCAGCGCACTCGGCACCTCCCAAATAAACCAGTGCCTTATACAAAATATTACCCACCTGAAGATCAGGTACCAATATTAAGTCGGGGTCACCCGAAACCGAAGACGTAATCCCCTTGGTCTTTGCAGAGATTGCAGAAATAGCATTATCAAAACCAAATGGTCCCTCGATTAGGGCGCTTGGATAAATCGCATCGTGTCGATGCTCTTCCACCAATGCATGTGCATCCGTAGTAGCTGGCATGGCTGGATTAACAACTTCTGTAGCAGCAACAATAGCAACTTTTGCAGGTTTAATATCGAGTCGCTCTAAAGCCTCTAGGCTATTGCGCAAAATATGTTTCTTCTGGGTAAGGTCTGGGGCAATATTCACTACGCAATCACTAATACCCAAAAGTTTAGGATATGTTGTGATATCAAATAAAAATAGATGGCTAATGCGACTTTGGGTTCGTAGACCATCCCGACTCACTACGGATGCCATAAGCTCTTCAGTATGCAAAGAGCCCTTCATAAGGGCTCCAAAGACACCTTCCCGAGTAAGTTGAACGGATTTCTTGGCTGCTTCAATGGGATCTGAAGACGTATTGATGATTTCAATACCGGCTAGATTAATCTGCGCATCTTTCGCAAGCTGTTGGATCTTTTCCTCTGGACCAATTAAAACCGGTATGCAGAGTTGATGCGTAACAATATGCGCAACGGTCTCGAGTGCTGGGACACTGAGGGGATAAACCACCCCCAGCTTTGTCTGAGTTTTAACGCCGTCAATCAGTTTTTGCAGATGCGGATAAGAGGGTTTGGTCATACTTAGTGGAGGGTAGCGCTAATTTTCTCGGCCGCAAGCAATAGCTTCGGTATGTACTCCATCGCTTGATTTAGAGGCAAGCGCGCGGTAGCGGCATGGATCGCAATCGCTGCAACCACTTCACCCGACTGATCTTTTACAGGAACAGCAACGCACGACACGCCTAAAACGTATTCTTCGTTATCAACCGCATAGCCATTGGCAGCAATGCGATCGAGTTCTGATAGAAGGACATCGCGATCCACAATCGTACGGTGCGTAAATTGCTCAAGGGGTAAGGTGTCTACTAATTTAGTGCGCTCATCTTTAGGCTTATAGGCCAAGAGTAATTTACCGCTCGCACTGCAGTGGGGTGGCAAGACTGTGCCAGGGGGCAAGTGCAAACGTAATGGCCAATTAGCTTCGACCCGATCTAAGTAAAAGAGCTCTCCCCGACGAAGGATGGCTAAATTACAGGTTTCTTTTAAATCGGTAACGAGTTTACGCAAAATACCGTGACGAATCGCTGAGACACTGTCGTGGCAGAGTGTCTCTAGGGCCAATCGGGAGAGGCGCTCACCCGGGGCATAGGTTTTTCCACCGGGCTCTCGCACCACGAGGCCCGCTTCTTCAAAGATTGCTAATGTACGGTGCAAAGATGCCTTGGGCATTTTGGTAATTTGCATCAACTGAGCCAAGCTAGCAGGCTCTCGTAGGCTTGCTAGGGATTCAAGGATAGAGATGCCTCGCAGCATGGAGGAGTTTTCAGAACCAAGATCTTTCTTGATTACCTCCCCAAACTCCAGGGTATCTAGTTCATTCATGTCTCAATTAATCCTAATAAATTAATGATTTTGTTCATTTTAACTGAACATTTCAATAAATATAGCATTATTAGTCAGTATTTATACCAATATGAAACAAGTTGTTCAGTTCAATGAGATATATTACTATAGCGTATATTGCTATTAATATAGTTAAATAAATATAAACCCCATTTAGGAGCTATCCATGAATCAAATGTCTAATCCCAACCGAATCGTTGTTGAAGGTGTGCAAAAGATGACACCTTCGGAAGCCTTTATCGAGACCTTGGTCTCACAGGGTGTGACCGATGTGTTCGGCATTGTCGGATCAGCCTTTATGGATGCCCTAGATATATTCCCAGCAGCAGGTATTCGTTTCATTCCAGTCGCGCATGAGCAGGGTGCTGTGCATATGGCCGATGGCTATGCCCGCATCTCGGGACGGCATGGTGTTTGTATTGGTCAGAATGGTCCTGGTGTTACTAATTTTGTGACCGGACTAGCAGCTGCCTATTGGGCACACTCGCCTGTGGTCATGATTACCCCAGAGACCGGCTCGATGACGATGGGCCTCGGTGGGTTCCAAGAGACCGAGCAATTACCGATCTTCTCAAAAATTACTAAATACCAAGCGCATGTGATGAACCCACGCAGAATGGCGGAGCTTACTGCACGTGCATTTGATCGTGCGCTACTCGAGATGGGGCCAACACAAGTCAATATTCCACGCGATTTCTTCTACGGCGATATTGAGTGTGAGATTCCGAAGCCAATTCGTGTGAAGCTCGGCGCTGGAAGCGAGAAGGCCATAGAAGACGCAGCAGATCTTTTGGCGAAAGCAAAGTTTCCGGTGATTTTGGCAGGTGGCGGTGTGATTATGTCTGGCGGCACTAAAGAGGCTGTAGCTCTTGCCGAATATTTACACGCGCCAGTAGCAAATAGTTATTTGCATAATGATTCTTTCCCGGCCTCCCATCCTCTCTGGGTTGGTCCATTAGGCTATCAAGGATCGAAAGCTGCGATGAAGTTAATCGCTAAAGCAGACGTTGTCCTAGCTCTGGGCACCCGCCTTGGGCCATTCGGCACATTGCCACAACACGGTCTCGATTACTGGCCAAAGAATGCCAAGATTATTCAGATTGATGCCGATGGCAAGATGCTAGGTCTAGTGAAACCAATTTCGGTTGGTATTAATGGAGATGCCAAAGAGGCTGCCGCAGCACTCTTGGCTAAGTTAAAGACACGTGATGTAGCCTGTATCAAAAATAAGGCGGAGCGTGATACCGCCATTAAGGGTGAGAAGGTGACATGGGAAGAAGAGCTGACCTCTTGGACTCATGAGAAGGATCCGTACTCGATCGATATGATCAAGGACAGCAAAGCAATGCATCCACGCGAGATGTTGCGCGCGATTGAAAATGCTTTGCCCAAGAACTCGATTGTTTCAACCGATATCGGTAATATTTGCTCGGTATCCAATTCATATCTGCGCTTTGACGAACCCAGATCTATGCTTGCCGCTATGAGCTTTGGTAACTGCGGTTATGCCTTTCCAGTAGCAGTGGGCGCCAAGATTGCCTCACCAAATCGTCCTGTCTTTGCCTATGTAGGCGATGGCGCATGGGGTATTAGTCTTAATGAGTTGTTAACGTGTGCCCGCGAGAAAATTGGCGTCACCGTGATTCTCTTTAATAATGGACAGTGGGGCGCTGAGAAGAAGAACCATGTTGATTTCTATTCACGTCGCTATCAGGGTGTAGAGCTTGTTAATCCAAGTTGGGCTGCCGTTGCTAAATCGTTCGGCTGTGAGGGCGTAACCGTAGATAAAGTCGGCGATATCGGCGCAGCAATTCAAGCGGCAGTGAAAAATCAGGCGGAAGGTAAAACAACCGTGATTGAAATGATGGTTACCAAGGAGCTAGGAGATCCATTCCGTCGTGATGCTCTCAGTAAACCAGTGAGGCATTTAGATAAATATAAGTCGTTTGTATAAAGCCTGTTGATACAACCATTTAGGGAGACAAAGATGCACACTATTCAAAATAAAAAAGGGTTGAAGTTCCTCATTGCAGCAACAGCACTCTGGGCAGGCGTCGCGCTTGCTCAGTCTGGAAGCTATCCCAATAAGCCCATTAAATTCATTGTTCCCTACCCACCAGGTGGTGGTACGGATGTGATTGCGCGTATTGTGCAAGAACCCTTGAGCTCAAATTTAGGACAACAAGTAATTATTGAGAACCGAGGTGGTGCGGGTGGATCGATTGGTAGTGAGGCAGCAGCACGGTCAGCAGCTGATGGTTATACCGTTTTATTTACCTTATCGTCGCACACTATTAATCCTGCGATTTATCCAAAACTGACATTCAATACAGAAAAAGATTTTCTGCCGGTGGTCACGATTGCATCCTTGCCACAAATACTGGTTGCCAACCCAGACTTTCCGGCTAAGAACGTTAAGGATGTCATTGATATGGCAAAAGCAAAGCCCGGTACGGTAGCCTATGCATCGGTTGGGAATGGATCCCCAGGGCATTTAGCAGGCGCGATGATGGCTGGTGGGGCTAATGTGAAAATGACCCATATACCGTATCGCGGAGGCGGCCCAGCTGTAACCGATGTGATGGGTGGTCAAGTGCCATTACTTTGGGTATCGATACCAGCAGCAGCTAATTTTGTTAAGGCTGGCAAACTAAAAGCTTTGGCAGTTTCTACAACAAAACGTTCTGCCGTGTTTCCTGATGTTCCCACCATGATTGAATCGGGCTTTAAAGATTTTGAAGTGGATTCTTGGTATGCCATGTTTGTTCCCGCCAATACACCCAAGGCTGCCGTTGATCGCTTAAATGCCGCAGCTAATAAAGTTCTGGCCTCGCCTGAGGTTAAAGAAAAATTACTCAATCAAGGTGCTGAAGCTGTTGGTGGCTCACCAGAGGCCCTCGGACGAGTTGTAAAAGCAGAGCTTGTCAAGTGGGATAAGGTTGTGAAAGAGAATGGCATTAAAGCCGAATAATGAACACCAGCACAGTCTCACCGGTTGTTGATCTGATCGCTCGAGCACGCTCTGCACAGAGGGTGCTCAATGCATATACCCAACAACAGGTTGATCTGCTAACCCAAGCGGTTGCCTGGGCAATTTTGGAGCCAAGACGCAATCGTGAGCTAGCCGAACTTGCTGTTGCCGATACAGGCCTTGGTGATGTAGAGGATAAGGTTAAAAAGAATTACCGTAAGACTTTAGGTCTGGTTCGCGATCTCAACGCTGCAAAAACGGTCGGTCTGATTGCCCATAATCCTGAGACAGGTGTTAGTGAATATGCAAGGCCCGTCGGTGTTGTAGCAGCCATTACGCCGTCTACTAATCCAGGCGCAACCCCCATTAATAAAATACTGAATGCGCTTAAGGGTCGCAACGCGATAATCGTAGCGCCATCGCCAAAGGGGCAAAGCACGTGTGCACGCTTATTAGAGTTTGTGCATGCGCAATTGGATTTATTAGGAGCGCCACGTGATTTAGTCCAATGCTTACCGGCACCCATTACAAAAGAAGCAACACAAGAACTTATGCGTTTAGCAGATTTAGTGGTCGCAACCGGATCACAAGCCAATATTCGTGCAGCCTATGCGAGTGGTACCCCCGCATTTGGTGTGGGCGCAGGAAATGTGACTGTCATTGTTGATGAACACGCGGACCTAGCATCTGCCGCGCAGAAAATTTTAGTATCCAAAACATTTGATAACGCCACTAGTTGCTCCAGTGAGAATGGCCTGATCCTAATTGATTCCGTCTACGATGCTGGGATTAAAGCGCTTGAGTCAGTAGGGGGTGTGATGCTGGATACTGCTGATAAGCAGCGCTTGCAAGCAATCATGTTTCAAAACGGTAAGCTCACGGCAACACTGACCGCTCAATCTGCCAGCTATATTGCTAAGAAGGTTGGTCTTTTGCACCCTAAAGCCAAGGATGCGAAGTTCTTGATGGTGGAGGAAACAGGGTATGGGCCATCTGCGCCATTTTCTGGAGAAAAATTAAGTCCTGTTCTAACAGTATGGCGGGCAAGCGATTTCAAACAAGCTAAAGAGCTTCTGGCTCATATTTATTCGTATCAAGGCGCAGGGCACTCCGTGGGACTTCATACCGCAGCAAAAGGAGAGATTTTGGAAGATCGCGCTGCGCAATTAGCGCAAGAACTTCCGGTGGCGCGTGTGATTGTGAACCAAGCACATGCCATTGCTACTGGTGGTAGTTTTGATAATGGCCTGCCATTCTCCTTATCGATGGGCTGTGGCACCTGGGGTAAAAATAATTTTTCTGAGAACATGAACTATCGGCATTACATGAATATCTCAAGAATTGTGCGAGTGATTCCAGAAAAGCTTCCTAAATTGGAAGATTTGCTTGAACACTACTTTCACCGCTTTCCTAAATAGTCTGAGTTTTGTCGATTGCATACGAAAGCGGTTCATCTACAACAGGTATTAGAGTATTGGGCGCAACAGCAACCTGACCGAGTTTTACTATTTGCACCAGAACCCAATCTAACGATCAGTTACCATCAACTTCTCAATGAAGCCCAACATTTGCATGCTTGGTTTGATCAATTAAAAATTAGTAAGCACGGGCATGTTGGCCTATTTATGCACAATGGGCGGCAAACGACGAGTCTCTTTTTGGAAACGATGGTGGGTGGGCGAGTTATTACGCCTTTTAATTTATTAGCACCACCAGAGCAGTTAGCGTATTCACTAGACCATAGTGATATTGAAATACTCTTTTACGCTCCCAATAATAAAGATGCGTTATTTACTGCATTGCCTTATGTGAAGCGCACAGTACCGCTCATCGAGCTTGATCCCGATGCAGCTGTTGGTCCCTATATGCATACAGAGCCTATTCATCTTCCAGAGATTACTGAAAATCATCCAGCATTATTAATGTACACCTCAGGAACTACCGGAACACCGAAGGGGGTCTTATTAAGTCACCGTAACTTAATGCATGCTGGTAAATCCGTAGGGGAGTGGCATTCTCTAAACCAAGATGATGTGGTTCTCAGTTCTTTGCCGATCTATCACATTAATGGCCAATGCATATCAACTATTACACCGTTTTATACCGGCGGCGCAATTATTTCCCCGCATCACTTCTCGGTAAGTGCGTGGTGGGATTTGGCACAACGCTATCAGGCGACCTGGATCAATATGGTGCCAACCATCATTGCTTACCTTATCAATGCAGCTAAATCAACAGGTAAGAAACCAACTCGCGAAGCCTTAAAACGGATTCGTTTTGGACGATCGGCATCTGCACCTTTACCACCGGAGCACCATAAGGAATTTGAAACTCTTTTTGGTATTACCGTAATAGAAGCAATGGGTATGACCGAGTCTTCCTCAATGGTGTTCTGCAACCCGCATGATGAACGTCGCCGTTATGGCAGCCCTGGATTGCCGTGCGGAGTTGAAGCAAAGGTTATTGATCCTAATGGGATTGCACAGGGCGATCAAATCGTTGGTGAAATATGTTTGCGTGGCAATAATGTTATGAACGCCTATTACAAGGGAGAGGCTGAAACCCAAAAAGCATTTGGTGAGGATGCTTGGCTAAAAACGGGTGATCTTGGTATGCGCGATACCGATGGCTTCTACTTTATTACAGGACGTCTTAAAGAATTAATCATTAAAGGTGGAGAAAATATAGCTCCCCGAGAAATTGATGAAGCGCTTTTAAAGCATCCCGCAGTACTAGATGCGGCAGCGGTTGGTATACCCGATGTAAATTATGGCCAAGAAATTATGGCCTGCATTATTTTGAAAGATGATATGTCGTGTGATGAAACTGAGTTGCGTGACTTTTGTATTAAAACCTTGGGTAAATTTAGAACCCCCAAAATAATTAAGTTTGTGAAGGATCTGCCACGAGGCGCCTCTGGCAAAGTACAGCGCCTGAAATTGATCGAATTAATCGACGCCTAGGGTTAATTCTGCTCACTTAAAATAAGGTCAGACGCTTTCTCGCCTAACATGACTGCTGGCCAATTAGTGTTACCAGAGGGCACGGTGGGCATCGCTGAGCAATCTACCACGCGTAATCCACTAACACCTCGAACACGTAGCTTCGAATCTAAAACGGCATTGGCCTGATGATCGGGCCCCATCTGGCATGTACCCGTTGGATGAAAAATGGTGGCGCCATTGTTACGGCAAAACTGTAATAAATCTTCATCGGACTGCGGATTATCGGGTTTCAGTTCACGCTCAATCAAAGCCTTCAGTGGTCCCGTTTGGGCTAGTTTACGAGCAAATTTAACAGCCGCCACGCTGGTATCACGATCGTGCTGGGTAGATAAATAATTAGCCATCATCTTGGGAGGCACTAATGGATCGGGTGATGCAATGCGCACATAGCCTCTTGACTCGGGTCTTAATTGACAAACAGACATTGTGAATCCTGGGAAAGGGTGTACTTGACCGCCTGCCATATCCGCAGACAATGTAGCCATATGAAACTGGACATCGGGAGTCTTAGATTGCGGCATCACCTTGGTAAAGAGACCCCCTTGATTAATTCCAATCGAAAGCGGCCCGCCCCGAAAGAGAAGCCAATCAAGACCGATTTGCATTTTTCCAAAAAGAGAAGAGAGCTGTGAATTGGTAGAAATATTCTGATTAAGCTCATATATCAAGCGATACTGCAAATGGTCTTGCAAGTTCTCGCCAACTCCAGGGGAGTCGTGCAGTAACGGAATACCAAACTCTTGGAGTAACGGAGCAGGGCCAATTCCAGATAGTTGCAATAGTTGTGGGCTTTGAATAGCGCCTGCGCTAAGCAATACCTCATGATGGGCTTTGACATTGTGGCGTTGACCCGCTTGGATAAATTCAATACCAACGGCTTTGCGTCCCTCAAACAGCACTTTACTAGCCTGTGCATCCGTAATGATGGTCAGATTCTTGCGAGACCGTATGGGCTTTAAATACGCAACGGCAACGCTACAACGCAAACCATTATGAGTACTTAATTGGAAATATCCCACACCTTCTTGCTCTAGATTATTAAAGTCCTCTGTTCTGGGAACGCCCAATTGATTAGCGCTAGTAATAAATGCCTCTACGAGTGGGTGCTTTTTCTTGATGGATGAGGCGCGTAGTGGACCATCTTGAGAATGCAGTGGTGCGCCTAAACGATCATTACCCTCTGCTTTTTTGAAGTAGGGCAGTACATCATCCCACGACCAACCGCTATTACCTAAAGAAGCCCAGTGATCGTAGTCTTCTTTCTGACCGCGTATAAAGATGAGACCGTTGATAGAGCTCGATCCCCCTAAACATTTACCGCGTGGCCAATAAATTTGTCGGCCATTCACGCCGGGGTCTGACTCGGTGCTAAATTTCCAATTAATCTTAGGGTCCCACATGGTCTTGCCATAGCCAATCGGCAGATGTATCCATGGCGAGCGATCGGGTGGACCAGCCTCAATTAAACAAACGGAGTTTTGGGGATTTGCAGAAAGGCGATTTGCGAGAACACAGCCTGCCGAGCCAGCACCCACAATAATGTAATCAAACATAGAAATTGATACTCATAATGCAAATCTCATAAATTTTTTGGTAATGGATTATTTAATTTAGCGGATCAGATTACCCTATTCCAAAAAATCGGGTTAGTTAGCGTAATTTATTCATATTATTGGAACGATGATATTATTTAGGATTACTTTATAAGTGTTTACTCTTATATGAGACACTTTGTTCAGTTTAATGTAATAGAATTAAAGACTAAATAACAAAAAAGGAGACATTCATGTTGACGACATTTTTGAAACGTTTTTTTGCAATTTTAGCAACTACTAGCATCTTCTACAGTGTTGCGATTGCACAAACTGCGCCCATCCGAATGAAATTACAAACAGCAGTTCCCACGGCGAGTATTTATTTTGAACTCATGAAAAACTTTGGGGATCGTGTAGACAAGATGTCTAATGGCCGTATCAAAATTGAAGTTCTTCCTGATGGAGCCGTAGTGGGCGCTTTCGGCATTCTTGATGCCGTGGATAAGGGCGTTGTTGATGCTGGATTTGCATGGACTCATTATTGGTCAGGCAAAAATAGTGCCGCAGCTCTTTTTTCAAATCCAGCTGCCGGTGCTGGTGTTGGGTTAGATCAAGTCTCTCACATGTCATGGCTTAAAAACGGCGGTGGCGATGCCTTGTATGACAGGCTCTATACAGAAGTATTAAAAACAAACATAAAAGCATTTATGATTCAGCCAATGGGTCCTGATCCCTTTGGATGGTTTAAGAAACCCATTAAATCGATTGAAGATATGAAGCCCATGAAGTACCGTTCCCCCCCAGGTTTAACGGCAGAAATTTTTAGAGAGATGGGGTTAACAACTGTTTCCATGCCTGGCGGAGAAATTGTGCCAGCTGCGCAACGCGGCGTCATTGATGCGGCCGAATGGATAGGACCAGCCGACGATATGATTTTAGGATTTCATACCGTTTTCAAGCATTATTATCTCCAAGGTTTACATCAATCAACTGATGTAGGTGAGTTACTAATTAATAAAACATTTTGGAATAAGCTACCAGCTGACTTAAAGGTAATTGTAGAAGCGGCGGTAGCTGCCACAATTGCTGAAACTTACACCTTTAACGTATATCGTAATGCCGTTGCAATGGAAAAATTACAAAAGGAACATGGAGTTACTATTCATGACACGCCAAAAGAATTTTTTACTGCATTCCAAAAGGCAACGACAACTGTTTATGATCGTGAATCTACCAAGAATCCTTTTTTCAAAGAAGTATTAGATTCGCAACGTAAGTTTGCAACAGTTGTTGTGCCATATTGGACCAAGATAAATGGTCTATATCATGGTATTGGAACCTCGGTACCAGCAAAGAAATAATATCGATTATTTAGTGCGTCATTAACTCAAAAGGGTGGCTAGTCCACCCTTTTTTAAATGGAGATTATTTAGTGAGTGTTGTGAGTAGCAGCTTTGTTGGAATCTTTACAAAAATTGATCAATTTACGCTTTGGGTTGGCAAATTTGTTGGCTGGATGCTAATACCCATGATTTTAAGCTTGGCTTATGAGGTTGTTGCTCGCTACGCCTTTGGTAAACCAACAATTTGGGCCTATGACATGACTTTTATGTTGTATGGCTCATTTTTTATGCTGGGGGCAAGCTATACCTTAAGAAAAAAAGGTCATATACGTACAGATATGTTCTACGAAAGATGGTCACCCCGTAAACAAGCTTACGTAGATTTGGCATGTTACGTTTTATTCTTTTATCCTTTCGTTTTAATTTTCACATTTACTGGCTGGGAATATTTTTTAAAAGCCTTTTTAACTAATGAACGTTTTGTTTCCAGTCCATGGATGGCTATTACCTGGCCATTTAAATTAGTTTTGCCAACAACTGGATTTTTACTTGGCATACAAGGGCTTTCGGAAGTGCTGAAATGCATTATCACTATACAAACTAATCATTGGCCAACTGTGGTTGCCGTAGAGGAAAAGGCTAGCACATGAACGATCAAATCCTTGGACTTGTAGGCCTTGGTTTATTACTTAGTGCTATTTTTATTGGTTTTCCTATTGCTTTCACATTAGGTGCAGTAGCAATCATTATCGGTTTTATTGCATTGGGTCCTGTTGTCTTTGATCTCGCCATTTTGCAGACTCTCTCAGTAATGCAAGACAGTATTCTTGCCTCCATTCCATTTTTTTTATTTATGGGATTTTTACTTGAGCAATCTGGTTTGATGGAACGTCTTTTTCATGCCATACAACAATTATTTGCTGGGATCAGGGGTTCATTATATCTAGCAGTGATTATTACGGCAACTATTTTTGCTGCAGCTACCGGAATTGTTGGCTCATCTGTGACATTACTTGGGGTCATGGCAGCTCCGACGATGATTAGAAGTGGCTATGACACTCGCATGTCTGCTGGTGCAATTACGGCAGGTGGAACTCTTGGAATTCTTATTCCTCCCTCTGTGATGCTTATTGTGATGGGGCCTGTAGTTGGAATTCCAGCTACTGATTTATTTGCTGCTGCTGTATTGCCTGGACTGCTTTTATCTTTTTTATTTGCTGCTTGGTGTATGGTCCGTTGTTGGCTAAACCCGAGTTTAGGACCTGCCTTACCTATTGAGCTAAGAGCAAAATCGCTTGCTCCAGTATTGGTTGATCTTGCCATCGGGATCATGCCCGTTATTGTTGTTTTATTCGCAACCTTAGGGGTCATATTAATGGGTATTGCTACACCAACTGATGCGGGAGCAGTTGGCTGTGTTGCAACCTTTATTTTGACTATGCTTTCTGGACGAATGAGTTTTTTGAAGATCAAAAAATGCATTATGTCCACCCTTGAAATCTCAAGTATGATTTTGCTACTAGTAACTACCTCAAATTTGTTTGGTGCAGTTTTTTCTCGTCTTGGTAGTGCAGATTTAATTGCTAATCTGCTAACTTCCTTGCCAGTCTCGCCAATGGTATTACTCATACTTATTTTGCTTCTAATCTTTTTGCTGGGTTGGCCTCTTGAATGGGTACCGATCGTTCTAATAGTTGTTCCCATTTTTTTACCTATTATTAAGGCTGCAGGTATTGATTTAATATGGTTTACAACGCTTGTTGCTGTCACATTACAAACTGCTTGGCTATCACCGCCAGTTGCTTTATCAGCCTATTTTCTAAAAGGGGTAGCACCTTCTTGGAAAATAACTGATATTTACGCAGGCATGTCTCAATTTATGGTACTACAAATTGTTGCCGTCATCCTGCTCTTACTATTCCCAGCTCTTGCAACCTGGCTTCCCTCTCTGAATTAAAAAAATTAATTGACTAGCTCATTTAATGAGCTAGTAACTTTGCATACTGATTTCTTAACAAGGAGGTCGTATGCGTACATTAATGGAGTGGGCTATTTGGCTTATTTTTGCAGAACGTCCAGGAGAGTGGGATAGAAAAGAATGGGTCTGTCGCATTAGCCGTCAATAAGTTCTATGGGCGCCAGCCCATTTCAAATGCCTTAGGTATCGCGGGGGCTTGAAAAAAGTCATTGTTTTATAGCAAACTTAGTCTATATTCATAAACAATGGCGTGCCTTGACGTCGATATCGAGGCAGAAAGGGGGGTGTGGTGCTTAATATTCTTAAATTAGATGCCGGTGGCATTCCACAGTGCTGGATTGATACGGAAGACGCTACGCGACATTACGCCGATAACAGCGTCCTTTGGACCTTAGGCGACCCCGTTGCCATTATGCGTGGAGGTATGTCGCGCCTAACCGGTCGCCAATCGATTATTGAGTTGCACTCCATCATTGCTGTAAAAGGCTCTGCAAAAATTAATCTTTTTGATGTGGTTCCTGCTATCACCAAACGCAAACTCTATCGACGTGACCGCGGTCTTTGCGCATATTGCGGTTGCCGCATTTCTGAAAATGATGCCGAGGCCGAACATATCGTTCCCAATAGCAAAGGTGGTAATTACACCTGGATGAACTTAGTAGTCTCATGCCGACCCTGTAATCAGCGCAAGGGTAATCGCACTCCGGAACGCGCGGGGATGAGTTTGCTTTATGCACCTTACACCCCGAGTTTGTACGAGGACATGATTTTAAAGGGCAGAAATATTCTGGCAGACCAAATGGATTTCTTGGCAGCCAACTTACCAAAAGATAGCCGAATACTCCAAGACCCATTTTGGGTTTAGCCGATTGCGTTTTGCAATCACTTTACTTTCTAGTTTCCTCAGATGAACGGCTTACGCATCCTGAAGCCTCGATCGATCGCACTGATTGCAATTCTTGTTTCGGTAATAGGACATCTTTATCTTTTTATTGGGTTTCCAAGCTTCTTATTCTCTAAAGCGCCTCCGCTTGAAGAAAACATAGTTGCAGAATTACGTGTGGAGCCCGTTCGCAAGGTTCAGCTCAGCAAGCCTACCGCACCTGCGCCTTCTGTACGTGACGATAACTCGAATGCTGTGGGTGATGGCGCTAAGATTGGGACGGGTGATGGGGAAAAGAATGGTGGCCAAGGTGGTGAGCAGGCCGGGCAACCATTTCGTCTTCCCGATTCTGGCATTTATTACTACGATGCCTACCTTGATGGGCAATATCTTCAAAGCGCATCAATTGAATGGCAGGTTGATGCAAAGAATGGTTATCGTTTATATATTAATATTCCATATGCATTTTTTGGGCCATTTATCTTTGAGTCCCGTGGCAAGATTGATGCTTACGGTTTAGCCCCAGATTTTTATGTTGAGCACTTGGGCAGCCGTCCCGTACGCTTCAATCGCTTTGATCGTGATGGAACAGGGGGAGGGAAGTTATTCTTTTCCCAAAAGCCTGAGGAATTAAAAGATATACCTCCCGGCACACAAGATCGACTAAGTCTAATGATGCAATTAGCCTCCCTTTTAGGTGGTAATGATCAGATTGATGAGAAAGGTACCGTACGGGAGATCCCGATTGCTAATCTCGATAAGCTTGAGATCTGGCGTTTTCAGAGTCAGGGGGAAGAACTTTCCGATGCTATCTTCACCATGGGGCCAACGGTCTTGCGCCACTACAAACGTTTACCTATGAAAGAACAGGATTTGAAACGCCGAAATGATATTTGGCTCATTAAAGATTTTGGCTGGATTCCTGGGAGAGTTCGTCTTGAAAATGAGAAAGGCCGAACTATTGAGCTCTTTTTTAAACAATTAGATCCAATAGCGGACCTACCAAAGTAATTCTTTATTAAACTGATTTCTTCCGAATTATTTGGCTAATCTTAATAAAGAAAAAGCGCCCGACCTTATTTGACATAATAATGATTATACGCAGATATGCCAAATGGCACTATGGCTTAGAATCAACGAAAACAGGCTTTGGACCACCCTCATACTTCGTCTTATAAAGCTTCTCCCAGCGCGATCGCAAGCCTTTTGAGATCTCTTCTTGATTAAATAATTCAGCCACATCAATGGCACTAAACCCTTGATGATTACGGATTTGCAGATCAGCTCCACGATCAAGTAATAAGCGCACCAGCCTAATAT
>Ga0209442_1000317_pt1 | contig 29004 bp, 26 predicted proteins | sample LauGreSBDMM110DD_2_FD_187565 | JGI IMG/M metagenome (GOLD analysis project Ga0209442, IMG submission 187565) | Freshwater lake microbial communities from Lake Michigan, USA - Sp13.BD.MM110.DD (SPAdes) (version 2) | ecosystem: Environmental > Aquatic > Freshwater > Lake | place: Lake Michigan...
GATCTTTCAAAGCTTGCGTTGACAAAATGCGGTTGATTTCACGGTTGACTCTGCTGATCACATCGGCAGGTGTACCTGCTGGGGCATAGAAGCCAAACACCGTGTCAGCGTCAAAACCTTTGAGGCCCGACTCATCCAAAGTGGGCACGTTTGGAAACAAGGGAGAGCGCTTCAGGCTACCCACCGCCAACAATTTGAGTTTGCCAGCACGCACCTGACCCAAGCCGATGCCAGGGTCAAAGTAAAAATCCAATTGACCGGCCAACACATCTTGCAAAGCAGGTGCAGCACCACGGTATGGCACGTGCACTGCAAACAATCCGGCTTGGCTCTTCATCATTTCGCCGGCCAAATGGGGCGAGCTGCCATTGCCTGCAGAGCCATAAGAAAGCTTGCCCGGATTTTCTTTGGCGTATTTTATAAAGCCTTGAATATTGTCAACAGGCAAACTGGGTTTGGCCACCAAGAAAACCAACACCCTGGCAGCAGAGGCCACTGGCACCAAATCTTTGGTGGGATCAAATGACATGCGCGCATAAATGTGCGGATTGACAGACACCATGCCACCAGAACTCATGAGGAAGGTGTAGCCATCGGGGGCAGACTTGGCCACGATATCGCCACCTAGGTTGCCATTGGCACCGCCTCTGTTTTCAATGACAACAGGTTGGCCTAAAGCCTCTGCCAATGGAATGCCTACAGCACGTGCAATTTGATCTGCGGCGCCACCTGGTGGAAAGTTGACCACCACTTTGATGGGTTTGGAAGGCCACGTTTGAGCCAAAACATCGACACTCAATGCGGTGCCAAGCAACATCAAGGACAAAGCGGTTGCCAGCGAACGCTTGGTTAAACCAAGCCCACGATTCATATTGTTTTTTTGTAACATGTTGTCTCCATTTGAATTGAATATTTTCAGGCAAGTTAGCGGGTGTTCAAAATAACAAGTTAAGTGGGTTGTTTTAACCTTGGATTTTTCATCCACAAAATAGGTTGCTCTTTGACTGGGCGCGCAGGCGCACCATGCTGTAGCAAAGCCCTGTCAAACAACTGCCCTTTTTCATCTTGCAAAGCAGCATTTCGAATTTGAGAAACAACGGCTGCTTGATCATGCGCAGATTGATTTGCAGCTGGCTGACAAACACTGCGCAAAATATGCAGCAAGTTATCTTTACCGCGCTCGTTGGTACTGCCATAGCCCTTGATCAACTGCCCACACTTTGCCACCTCTAAGCCAAACAGAGTCGATTGACGGCAAGCGCTGGCAATGCCTTCAAGCCATTCTTCAATCAGCGCCTGTTCATTGGCAAAACGACTACCAAAGGGTCTGACCACACGCATGGCCGCTAAAAATCGCAAACTAAGCAGACCCCAAACAGAATGCCTAGCCAATTTAATGGGCATGGCCCAAGCTTCCTTGCCCTTCAAAATACGCGCTCGATCCCACCTGAGTAAGGCTTCGGCCCAAGACTTGGGCAGCACAGCGGCAAGCTCTGGCACACCTGGTTTGAAGTGGTCATAGACTTTGAGCAACTCGCCCTCTTTGAGTTTCACTTCGCTTGAGACACGCTGCCACCGAGTGAGTCTGCTTTTTAAGTAAGCCACCTGAATGATGTCGTCAAAGGCCATCCACAAGGCCAACCAACGAATGGTCTCGTGGGTCACTGGGCAATCGGGCGTGCTGCTGGGGCTGCTCAATTCAATCGCCTGAAGCGAGGCTAAGCGAGTGACCAACAATTGCGCGTAAGACTCGCCTTGGTATTGCACCAAACGGGCATAAGCCAATGACAACAAGCTGTGCATGCTAGCAGGAAATTGCTGCGCAACGCTGGCTGGCAAATTGGCGGACACAGTCAGCACTGGTACAGGCGTCTTCAAAACATGCTCCACATACTGCGCTTGTTCACGCTGCTGGCTCACACGGTCAAAGGCCAATGCAAATCCTTTTAAGCTGGCTTTGGCAGCTGCCGATTTGCCAGACAACACCGCTTCATAATGACGCCGATCAAAAGGCAGCAAACCACTGGCGGCAATAGCACCCAGCATGACCGCGCTTACCATGGTGCCCGCCTGCTGGCACAAGGCCGCCATGTCAATCACATGGTGTCGCAAGCTGTTGGCGGCAATGACATCAATCAATGGCGTTTCTTCACGGCGTCCATCGCCCATGACCATTTTCTCGGCCGTGGTTAATGCTCGCGAAGAAGAGCTGATGACGCACGTGCGGTCTTTTGAAGCCAAACCATGACCCACTTGACGCGCTGTTTCTAGCAACTCAGAAGAAATCAATGCGTCCAATCTGCCTGGCAGCGGGTTTAAGCCAAGCACTGGCTTTTGCCCATTCAGCTGTGAATTTGAAACTGGAAAAATTTCTAAGTAGTAAGTGGTGGCCCCCGTGCGCTGAGCCACACCCGGAATAGAAGTGGCCTGTGCCGGATGGTCGGCATGGTGAGCAACCTCTACCAACCAGTCTGCCAAAACGCCACCGCCCTCTCCGCCTAAGGCGCATAGCAAAATAGATACAGCTTGTGTCATATTGAAATCAATTCAGGTATCTATTAGGCGGGCTGCAAAAAGCGAGTTAACCAGCTTTGGAATTTGGCACCCACGCGCTCAAGCAGCTTTGGGTTTTGAATGACTTCGGCACGGTAAAAAGAAGGACACAGTGTGGCTGCGTGTGCATTTTCGCCGCACAGTCCACACCCCACACAACCATCAATGACGGTGGCCACAGGGTCAACTTTCAAGGGATCGGGGTTGTCCTTCAAAGTCAGAGTTGGACAACCGGAGATGCGAATACACGCATGGTCGCCATTGCAAACATCTTCGTCCACGCCATACTTCACACGCTCTACACGTTCGCCTTTTGAAAGCAAAGAAGCCAGCCAAGGCTTGATGCGACGTTGCCTTTCTAATTGGCACTCACCTTCCGCCACAATGACTTTCAGCCCTTGAAAATCGGTGGTGAAGGCTTCGGTCAGTGTTGCCTGCATTTTGGCAACCTCATAGGTATGCACCGTTCGCAACCACTTCACACCCATGCCCTCTAAGGTGGTCTCAATCACATGGTTGGTATGGGCCAAGCTTTGACGCTTGTCCGACGTAGCATCCTTAGACAATTCTGTGGGCGTGTTGATAATGTCTTGCGTACCCGTGGCAGAGGTGTAGCCATTTTTAAAAATCAACAACACTGCATCGTCGGCATTGAACAGCGCACTTTGAACACCTGTTAACAAACCGTTGTGCCAAAACCCACCATCGCCCATGACCGACAGCACGCGCCTTTTCATGACAGGCGACACGCCGGCTCGGCTGGCCAAGCTCATGCCATAGCCCAAAATAGAATGCCCCACCGAGAAGGGCTCGAAGGTGGCCAGTGCATGACAACCAATATCGCCCGATACATGCACAGGGCCAACTTTTTCTTGAGCCAACTTCAGGGCAGAAAACACCGGCCGCTCTGGACAGCCAATGCACATGCTGGGGGGCCGCGCTGGCACAGGGCTGCCCAACATCGATTGAACATCTTGCCTGCGAATGGAATTGGTTTGCAGCCATTCGCGAGTGCTCTCGGGCACGGCCAATGGCTCGTGGCGACTTAAAAATTTCAACAAGCCATCTGCCATGACTTCGGCCGTGTACTCACCGCCCGATGGCAACATGTCCTTGCCATGCAATGGCGTTTGCAAGTCAAGCCGGCGAAGCATGAGGGCCAACTCTTGTTCGATGTACTCGGGTTGCCCTTCCTCCAAAAGAAGCACAGCCGACTTGTCTTTGCAAAAATCAACCAACTCATTTGGCACCAGCGGATAAGTGACATTCAAAACCAAAATTGAAAGACTCGACACACCAAATGCATCTGATAAGTCGAACTGCTGCAAAGTTCTAATGAGCGTGTTGTAAAGCCCACCTTGAACAATCAAGCCCAAATGCTTGTGACGAGTACCAGGAAAGTGTTCGTTCAATTTGTTGGCTGCAATGAACTCCCTTGCGGCTGGCAGTCTGTGCGCAATTTTTCTTTTTTCTTGTGCAAAGGTGACAGGCGGGTGCGCCAAGCGCATGTAGTCAAACCCTGCAGGCTCGGCAATTAAATTCTTCTTAGACAGAAGCGGCGCTTGATTGTTTTTAGCTTCAAACTCACCGCGCACATGACACGCGCGAATGCGCAGCTCCATCATGACGGGCATGTTAGAAGCTTCAGACAATCTAAAACCTTGCTCGACCATGTTGACCATTTGACCCAACTCAGGCCGAGGGTCAAGCAAGCACATGCCCGACTTCAAAGCATAGGCGTGTGTTCGTTCTTGAATGACGCTGGCACCCTCGCCATAGTCTTCGCCCACCACAATGAGCACACCACCTGTTACGCCGGGCGATGACAAATTGGACAAAGCATCGGCCGCCACGTTGGTGCCCACAATGGATTTCCAAGTGACTGCACCCCTGATGGGGTAATGAATGGAGGCGCCCAGCATGGCCGCCGCAGACGCTTCGTTGGAACAAGCCTCCACATGAACACCGAGTTCGTCCATGTAAGACTTGGCTTGGACCATGACATCCAAGAGGTGAGACACAGGTGCACCTTGGTACCCCCCCACATAGGCAACACCCGATTGAAGCAAAGCTTTGGTAATGGCCAGAATGCCTTCCCCGCGGAAAACTTCACCATCCCCCATGCGCAAGGACTTTATTTCTTCGTGAAACGAGACTTCCAAAAGTGACTCCAAGTCTTTTGATGTTCAGGCGGCACCTGCGTATTGGACTGCCGAAAGCTTATCAGTCTAGTCTAAAAGCCAATTACAGAAACAGCGCATCGTCAAAAATAGCTACGGCTCGGGTCCAACCCGCAGATGCACCCCTGATCTTGTGCGGAAAGCAACTGATGTAAAAACCTGAAGCAGGCAATACCTCTAAGTTGTGCAGCTTTTCAATGTGGCAATAGCCAATGTCTCTGCCTGCTTTGTGGCCTTCCCAGATCAAGGAGGCATCGTGCGAGGCTTTGTATTTTTCCGCCGTATGCACAAAAGGTGCATCCCAACTCCATGCGTCTGTGCCAGTCAATCGAACACCCCTTTCCAGCAGGTACATGGTGGCTTCATAGCCCATGCCACAACCTGTAGCCACATAATTGGCGTGACCATATTTCATGCCTGCAGCGGTGTTAATGACCACGATCTCTAGGGGTTGAAGTTCGTGTTTGATTCTTTTTAATTCATCTTCAACATCTTGAGCGGTGACCACATAGCCATCGGCAAAGTGTCTGAAATCCAGCTTGACGCCAGGCTGAAAGCACCACTCAAGTGGCACGTCGTGAATGGCAATGGCTGGTCTCTTTTGGCCCAACGCGTTGTCCATGGTCGAATGAAAGTGGTAAGGCGCGTCTAAGTGTGTTCCATTGTGCGTTGACAATTGAACAGTTTCAACGGCCCACCCCTCGCCATCAGGCAAGTCTTCTTTTTTGAGCCCTGGAAAAAATGGCGCGATCTGCTCAAACGAATTTTCGTGAGTGAAATACTCAATTTTGGGAGCAAAAGCCGGAGGATCACTGACCACATCGTTTTCAAGAAAGATGGACAGGTCTACAAATTTTCGTGCCATGGCGATCGGTTCTTTCATTTCCAAAAAATCAAAATAAGTTTACAGTCAGTCGTTACCCAAAGTAAATTGAATTCAACTCACAATGTCAACTCAAGCCTTAGAACCAGCCAAAGTCAATGCCAAAGATTTGTTCATGGTTCTCATTGTGACGGTTTCATGGGGAATGAACTACCCCATCATGAAGTTTGTCGTCAACAGCTACCCTCCCTCTGCCTTCAGGGCTTACACCTTCATCGTCGGTTTTGTCTCTTTAGGTTTGTACGCCTATTACAAGGGTATTTCCTTGGCTGTGCTCCCTACTGAAAGATGGCCCGTTTTCAAACTAAGCCTGTTCAACATGGTCGGGTGGCATTTGGCCATGATCTATGGGGTCAGCATGCTCAATTCTGGGCGGGCCGCCATCATTGGTTACACCATGCCCGTTTGGGCCTTGTTGGCCAGTGCCTTGCTGTACAAAGAAAAAATCAAAGCCCGATCTGTTGTCAGCATTGTTTTGGCCATGTCCGCTGCACTGCTACTGGCTTGGGGCAGTCGTGAACAGTGGGGCAATCAGCCATTAGGCGTTGGCATCATGGTGGTTGCCGCAGTCATTTGGGGCATTGGCAATGCCATGATGAAAAATTCAAAACTTGCCCTGCATGGCGTAGCGCTTACCTTCTGGGCCTTATTCATTGCGTTTGTATTTTTCTTTTTCATCACGCTTGCCTTTGAGACAGAACAATGGGCTTGGCCCAACTTTTTGCAATGGTTGGCCATCCTGTATGGCGGCGTCATCACGTTTGCACTGAGCTATGTGGCTTGGTTCCATGTTGCCAGGAAACTGTCTGCTGTATCTAGCGGGCTCTCCATCATGTTGGTACCCGTCTTTGGCGTAACGGGGGGTGCACTGGTGCTAGGCGAAACTGTCATGGCGCCCGACATTGCAGCCCTGTTTTTAATCTTAATGGCCATGGTGGTGGTGCTCTCTCCCAACCTCAACATCCAACAATTTTTTAAACCCAAATCAGAAAATTAATTTTTTCAAGGAAGCACGATGATTCAAACACGACATCTTTTCAGCATTAAATTGTCAGTCCCCAGCATCATCGATTTGGGCCAAACACCCATGGGTGGTCGCAAGATTGCCCAAGTCAGTGGTGGCGAATTTACTGGCGATCGCATGAAAGGCACCGTGGTGCCTGCGCCCGGTGGCGATTGGTTGCTTTTGCGCCCCGATCAAGTTCTGACACTCGATGTGCGTTTAACTTTGCTCACAGACGATGGCGAATTCATCTACATGTCTTATCGCGGCTTAAGACATGGCCCAAAGGAAGTGATGGACAAACTTAACAAGGGTGAAGCAGTAGACCCCGCTTTGTATTACTTCCGCATGACGCCCATCTTTGAAACCTCAAGTACCAAATACGCTTGGCTCAATTGCATCATTGGCGTTGGCACAGGCCGACGCGAAAGCACGGGCCCTATTTATGAGGTCTACGAAGTTTTGTAAACGACAGGCTTAAGGCGACTGGCTTACAGTTTGGCCGAAGTTGCTTCGTAATTGATCACAAACTCTTCCGGTACCGCAGGCCCCCACAAATAGAAAGAATCGTGTTGCGGGTAGTTGCCTGTGGCCCAGTCGTGATCGGCAGGCACAAAGTCAATGTCGAAAGAAAATTCGCTGTAGCTGCCCCAGGGATCTCGAGAATAAAAGAAATAATTGGAGCCCAGCACATGACGGCCAACGCCCCAACCCTTTGCATAACCAGCCTCTAGCATTTGAGCCATGCCCAGCCCCACATCTTCAAGTTGCGCAACGTCCCAGCTGAGGTGATGCAAACCTGGGCCTTCCGATTTGACAAAAGCCAGCATGTGGTGATCGCTGCCATGAATGCCGTGCATGAAAACGATGAAATCGTCGGAGCGATCGGTCACTCGCAGGCCCAAAACTTGCGTAAAAAAATCAACTGACTCTGGCACCTTGTCGGAAAACAAAAGAGCGTGCGACAAGCGTCTGGGCTTCACCTGGTGAATGCTAGAGCGTGTGGGCGCATTGCCTTTTCCAACGGGCGCTTTGGACATCAACTGCGGCGGTAATTTTTCTTGCGGGGAAGATTGAGATGCAGCAATGATCTGAACAAAGAATCCTTCTGGGTGAACCACCCAAATACCTTCAGCACTGCCCAAAGGATGGGGTGTGCCATGGCTGTAAGGCAAAGATTCAACACGTTTTCGAATTTCGGCCATGTCTTCCTCAAAGGCCGCAAAAACCAAGTACTGCAACACCTTCTTAGCCCCACCCGGCAGAATGCTGGCCCAGCACTGCGAATGACCATGCGTATGCAAATCGACTTGGTTGGGGGTATGCCTGACATCTAAGCCAAAGGCGCTGTAGTAAGACACAGCTGCTTTTAAATCAGGCACCGTGAAGACCACCCGATCTAAGGAGTGCACAACACTGGAATTTTTTCGATGGGGGGATTTACTCATAGTGACACCTCTCTTGACCGCTGGAATACTGGTGATAGCATTGCTTTAGAAGCCACTATCGACGTTGAAAAAGTAAGGAAAACTATGCCTATTCACTCTTTGAATCATTTTTTCATTCGCTCCGAAAACCTAGAACTCACCAAAGATTTTTACATGACTGTATTGGGTTTTGAAATTATGGCAAGGCCCGATTTTCCCTTCCCCGGTTATTGGTTAGGCATCAATGGCTCGATCCAGGTTCACTTGGGCCCGTCCAACATTCCCAACCGAGAGAAGTACTACATCGGCACCGGCAGCGATGCCGCCAACGGCCAGACGGGCGTCATTGACCATGTGGCATTTTTGGCTGAAGAGCCTGAATCATTTGTAAAGCGGTTTCAAGAGAAAAATATCAGTTTCAGGCCTAGGCATTTCCCTGAATCCAACCTCTACCAACTGTTCATTAGAGACCCCAATGGCGTCATGATTGAGCTCAACTTTTTCAACATCACCCAAGCACCCGCCTGGAATGGCGAGGACTACTCCAAAATGGAGCGTGTGACTGAGAATCACAGCACCTAGAGAATTTCTGCATTTTTGAGTGCAAGTTAGGGTAAAAGCCAATACCAGTTCAGCGTCTCTCTCTTAGCATTGCCAAGTCATTCTTTTAACAACTTGGGAGACATTCATGGACAACATGCGACGCAAGGTGATAGGAACGGGTACCGCTGCTCTGGTGGCAGCATCCGTCCCCGGGAGTTTGGTTTTCGCGCAAGGCACACCCATCAAAATAGGCATGAGCATGCCGCAAACGGGTGGACTTGGGGCTGGCGGACAAGCAGCTTTAATCGGTATTCGCATGTGGGTCGATGACGTGAATGCCAAAGGCGGCCTGCTGGGCAGAAAAGTAGAGTTCATTGTCTATGACGACCAAAGCAATGGCGCCAACACCCCGGGCATCTACACCAAGCTGCTAGATGTTGACAAGGTTGACATTCTCATTGCACCTTATGCCACCAACCCAACGGCCCCCATCATGCCTTTGGTCAAAGAGCGCGGCAAACTGCTCATGGGCAATTTCTCATTCCAAGTTAACTCCAAAGTCCAACACGACATGTGGTTTAACAACGCACCTTGGAACGATGCCAGAGGCTGGTCGGAGGGCTTTCTAGAAGCTGGCAAAAATGCCGGCGCGAAAAGTTTGGCTGTGTTTGCAGCCGATGCTGAGTTTCAACAGAATTTGGCCAATGGCGCGCGAGAAATCGCCAAAAATTCAGGCTGGAACATTGTTTACAACCAAAACTACCCAGGCAACAACACTGACTTCTCATCCATCATTCGCTCAGTACGGGCAGCCAGGCCAGAGGCTGTGTTTGTGGCTTGCTACCCCAACGAAGCGGTGGCCATCATGCGCTCTGTCAATGAGATTGGCTTAGGTTCACAAGTTCAAATTTTTGGCGGCGGAATGGTCGGCTTGCAATTCACGCCAGTCATGCAAAGCTTGGGCAGCTTGCTCAATGGCGTTGTCAACTTCAACTCTTATGTGCCAGGCATGAAGTTTCCTGGCATTGAAGACTTCTTCAAACGCTATACAGAACGTGCCATTGCAGCCAAGGTCGATCCATTAGGTTACTACCTGCCCCCTTTCAACTATGCCATCGGCCAGATGATTGAGCAGTCTGTCAATGCCACCAAGACCATTGACAACAAAAAGCTGGCTGAGCACATGCGCAAAACCGAGTTCAGCACCATTGTGGGCCCCATCGGCTTTGACAAAAATGGTGAGCGTGCAAAACCAAGACTGGTTCAAACTCAGTTTAGAAACGTCAAGGACAACGACCTGGAACAATTCAGGAGCCCAGGCAAACAAGTGGTCGTTTGGCCAGCTGTCGACAAACAAGGCGACATCATCACACCATTCGATCGGGCCCGCAAAGCCACTTGATTGAGTCTTAACGCAACATCAATAGGTGAGGCCTTCAAAAGCCTCACCTCTCATTGAAGTACTCCAGATGATTTCTATCGATCTAGTTTTTGAGGCGGTCCTCTTTGGCATTTTGCTGGGTTGTTTCTACGCAGCTGTCAGCTTGGGCCTCTCTGTTGCATTTGGTTTGCTTGATGTGCCCTATGTTGCGCATCCTGCCTTGCTTATTTTGGGCTCTTACTTCACTTTTCTGTTAAGTAAAACAGGCTTAGATCCCATCATTTGCGGGCTTTTGCTGATGCCGGTTTTCTACCTCATCGGCATTGCACTTTATCGGTTTTATTACGAAACATTTGAACGGCGAAGCTCCGACACAGGCGTGCGCGGCTTGGCATTCTTCTTTGGCATTGCCTTCATCATCGAGGTTTGTCTCATTTTGGTGTTTGGTGTCGACCAACGTACTGTCAGCGCTACTTACATTGGCAGCAGTTTGGAAATTGGCGAGTACCGTTTCCCTTACCGCATGTTGGTGGCATTTTGCATTGCCATCTTTCTCACCACCCTACTCACCCTGTACTTTTCCAAAACTTTCAATGGCCGTGCCATTAAAGCCGTGGGACAAGATGAGGGCGCTTTGAGACTGATGGGTGCCAACCCTGTCAAAATTAAACAATTAGCATTTGGCATCGCCACCGCAGTCAACGCATTGGCAGGGGCCATGCTCATCATTGTGGGGCCCGTTGAACCCGCCATGGACCGCATTTACATTGGCCGAACTTTTTGCGTCGTTGTGCTTGCCGGATTGGGCAGCATGAGTGGCACTTTGGTCGCAGGATTGATTCTAGGCATTTCAGAGTCCATCGTCATGATGACTTTTGGAGCCTCATGGGCGCCTGCAGTTTCTTTTGGTTTGTTGCTCTTAATGCTGGGCATTAGACCTCAAGGTCTGTTTGGAAGATAAGTACCCATGAAATACAGCATTTACGCTTTTCTGACACTCCTAGGCTTTCTAGGACTGTCCGTCATGAACGTCAACGAATACGTTTTCTTTGCCGGCTTCGTCATTTTGCAATTTGTCGTTTTGGCCACCGCATGGAATATCTTGGGCGGCTACGCGGGGTATGTGAATTTTGGCGTGCCCGCCTTCATTGCTGTGGGGGCCTATACAGCCGTCGTGCTTTTCAAGTCGATTTCTGCGCCTTTGGTGGTGCAAATTATTGGCGGCGGCATTTTGGCAGGCTTGTTGGGCCTTATGGTAGGCCTGCTCACCCTTAAGTTACGTGGTATCTTTTTCTCGATTGCCACTGTGGCTGTGGTCTTCATCTTAGAAACAGTGGTCATGAATTGGCGCTATGTGGGCGGTGCTGCTGGCTTGCAACTGACCCGGCCGCCAGATCTCTGGTTTTTCGACACCTACACCCGCATGCTGTTTTTTGTGATGGCGGTTTTGGCCATCGGCTCCGTTTCAATAGCCCGCTACATTCAAGACTCATTTTTAGGTCGGGGTTTAAGAGCGGTTCGCGATTCAGAAGAAGCAGCAGAGTGCTCTGGGGTTCCAACTCTCAAAATCAAACTCATTGCTTGCACTATTTCTGGTGCACTTATGGGCGTGGCAGGCGCTCCCATGCCCATGTACCTCAGCTACATTGAACCCACGGCCACATTCAACCTCAACTACTCCATCTCTGCCCTTGGTATGCCCATTATTGGAGGCACCTCGCACTGGATTGGCCCAGTCATTGGCGCCCTGCTTTTGGCCACCATTCAGCAAATTGTCACCGTCACTGTTTCCAATGAACTGAATGTCTTGGTAGTGGGCGTTCTCTTGGTTTTATTTGTAGTTTTAGCGCCCGATGGCATTTTAGGATTGATTAAAAAATGGAAACAATCCTCGAAGTAAATAACGTCGTCAAACAGTTTGGTGGTTTCACTGCGCTCTCGGGAGTTAATGTGAAGGTGCACAAAGGCGAGCGACTGGGCTTAATTGGTCCCAACGGCTCGGGTAAAACCACGCTGATCAACTGCATCTCTGGTGCCTACACCGACTACCAAGGTGCCATTCACTTTAACGGTCAAGACATCTCTAAGCTCAAAGCGCACGAAAGAACGAAACGCGGCATCGCTCGCAGTTTTCAAATTCCACGCCCCTTCAGCAGCATGACGGTGATGGAAAATTTGCTGGTGCCTTTTGCTTTTGTAGGCGGCAAAGATGGTCCCAAGGAACAAGAAGAAGCCATGACCATTTTGAGTGGCATGGGTTTGGCTGACAAAGCATTTGTGCAATCAAATCAACTCTCGCAAGTTGAATTGCGCAAAATGGAACTGGCTCGGGCCATGGCCGCCAAGCCCAAACTGCTCATTTCAGATGAAGCCATGGCTGGTTTGTCTGGGCACGAAGTCGATGAAGTTCTTGACATATTATTTGACCTGAACAAGTTGGGCATCACCATCATCATGATTGAACACATCATGCAAGCTGTTATGAAGTTTTCAGAACGCGTCATTTGCTTAGATGCAGGCAAAATTATTTGCGAAGGCACGCCCGAAACCATTGTGAAAAACCCAGAAGTACAAAGGGCCTACCTTGGCGACTAAACTCATCATCGAAAATATCGACGCTGGTTATGGCGCTGTGCGTGCATTGCATGGCGTGTCACTGACCATTGAAAATGGGCAAACAGTAGCCTTGTTGGGTACCAACGGCAATGGAAAAAGTACGCTCATGAAATGTGTCATGGGCATGGTCAAGCCCGATCAAGGCAGCATTCGATTGGAAATGGATGGCGCCAACCACGACCTTACCCAACTTTCCACAGAAGAAATTGTGAATTTAGGCGTTGCGCTCATTCCTGAAGGTCGCAGGTTGTTTCCCAAACTCACCGTCGAAGAAAACTTGTTGTTAGGTGCCTTTCGCGAAGTCTCTAGGCCACAAATTCCAGACAACATTGCCTTTTGCTACGAAGCCTTCCCAGTTCTGAAAGAACGTCGAACTCAATTGGCAGGTTCTATGTCTGGTGGTCAGCAGCAGATGCTGGCCATTGCCCGAGCCCTCATGTCTTCCCCCAAATTACTTTTGGTTGACGAGCCCTCTGTCGGCCTTTCTCCCCTCTTGGTCTCTCAAACCATTACCAAACTCAAAGAGCTCAAAGAGAAATACCAATTGACCGTGCTCATGGCAGAACAAAATTTCAAGCAAGCCATGCGCATTGCAGACCATGGTCACATCATTGTGCATGGTGAAATTGTGTTCAATGGCGATGTCGACACACTCATGAGCAATGACCTGGTCAAGAGCTACTACCTTGGCGTGTCTAAATAAACACCAACAACCATGCTTGAATAGATTGTTTGTGACGAGGAGTTTTCAATGAAGTCCCCAGAGTTTTCATACCTCAAAGCACAATCCTTGGCTGAAGTTTTTTCAGCCCTCCAAACTCACGGAGATTCTGCGCAAATATTGGCTGGCGGGCAGAGTCTTTTGGCCATGCTGAATTTGCGCATGGCCAATCCCAAGATACTCATCGACATCAGCGGCCTTGAATCACTCAAAGGCATTCAGCAAGCTGGCGATGTGGTGCGCATTGGCGCTCTGACCACGCACTACGAAGTTCTTTCTTCCAGCCTCGTGCAAAAGCATGTGCCCCTGCTTGCGCAAGCAGTACCCTATGTGGCCCATTTGGCCATTCGAAACAAAGGCACCATCGGCGGAAGTTTGGCTTTGGGCGACCCTGCCGCTGAATACCCTGCTGTGGCTTTGGCCTTGAATGCCACCCTAGTGATTCAAAGCGCAAGCGGTGAGCGAAGGGTCAAGGCCATAGATTTTTTCCTCAGCTTGTACCGCACAGCCGTTCAAGCGCATGAAGTGCTCATTGCGGTGGAGTTTCCCGTGGCCACTTCAAACCAACGTTTTGTGTTTTCAGAATTGGCCAGGCGAAAAGGCGATTACGCCATGGTGGGCATGGCCTTGGCCATCAGCTTAGAAGGACAAACCATTCGTGATGCTTCCTTGGCTTTCATGGCCATGGACGACAAGCCCATTTTGGCGCCTCACGCCATGAAAGCCATGGTAGGTCAACCCATTAACCAGCAGACCATTGCAAATGCCCAAAAGGGTCTGGATGCAGACCTTCATCCAGCAGGTGATTTATTGGCCAACGCAGCCACCAAAAAACATTTGTCACGGGTTCTTTTGTCAAGGGCTTTGATGCAAGCGGGAGCGACACATGTCTGAAAATTGCATGCATGCACAATTTACCGTCAACGGCGAAACTGTTGATGCCCAAGTGCCCGTTCGAATGCACTTGGTCGATTATTTGCGTGACGAACTGGGCCTCACGGGTTCGCACTTAGGTTGTGAACACGGGGTTTGCGGTGCCTGCCAAGTCATGGTGGATGGCCAAGTTATACGGGGGTGCCTGACTTTGGCCATTCAAGCCAATGGCAAACAGGTGCAAACCATTGAAGGCCTCACAGAAAGCCGTGAACTGCAACAATTGCAGGCTGCTTTTTTAGAGCACAACGCTTTTCAATGTGGCTTCTGCTCATCGGGCATGTTGCTCACTGCCCTGGAAATTACCAAACACTACAAGCAGGCCACGCGCGAAGAAATTCGAGAATTAATCTCTGGCAACTACTGCCGATGCACTGGCTATCAGGCCATCGTGAATGCCATTGAGTCTGTCTTGGTCAAATCTTCTTCTGAATCAGGAGTCAAGGTATGAACGCACCCCACGAACTGCCGCTGCACGCTGAAGGTGTGGCCACCCAAGAAAATTATGTGGGCCAAAGTGTGCCGCGCTCAGGTGCCAAAAAATTACTGGAAGGACGTGGCACCTACTTAGATGACTTGCGCCTGCCCCGCTTGGTGCATGTGGTGTTTTTCAGAAGCCCCCATGCCCACGCCGTCATCAAACACTTAGACCTTTCTAAGGCACGCAAACAACCCGGCGTGGTGGCGGTTTTTGACGGCCATGAAGTGGCCAAATTTTGCACCCCTTGGGTTGGTGTTTTAGGTCACCTCAAAGGCATTCGGTCGGCACCGCAGTTCGCCATTGCCCCAGAAAGAGCCTGCTGGCAAGGCGAAGCAGTGGCAGCCGTTGTGGCCCAAACAAGACGTCAAGCAGAAGACGCGCTAGACCATGTGATGGCTGACTGGGACCTCTTGCCCGTTGTGACCGACATGGAAGCCTCGCTGGCCGGCGACGTGGTCATTCACCCTGATTTGGGAGACAACAAATGCTTCAGCCGCGAACTGATTACCGAGAATTTTGAGGCAGAGTTTGCCAAGGCCGATGTGGTGGTGGAAAAGGTTTACGAATTCAGCCGACACACTGGCGTGACCAACGAACCGCGTGGCATTTTGGCAGACTATAACCCTGCAGAAAACTTGCTGACTGTTTACCAAGGCACACAAACGCCCAACATGATGCAAGATATTTTTTCGCGCCATCTGGGCATCCCTGAGTCCAATGTGCGTGTCATTTGCAAAGATGTAGGCGGCTCATTCGGCATCAAGGTCCACGTCTACCCCGATGAAATGGCAACCGCTGCCATATCCGTCATGCTCAAGCGCCCAGTTAAATTTTCAGCCGACAGAATTGAGTCGTTTCTAACCGACATCCACGCGCGCGAACACAAAGTCAAAATCAAACTGGCCTGCACCCACCAAGGCGACATCATTGCCTTTGACATGAACGACTTAACAGGCATAGGCCCCTACTCTGTCTACCCTCGCACCAGCGGCATTGAAGGCAATCAAGTGGTCAACCTGACGGGCGGCCCCTACAAGCACAAGCACTACAAAGCCAAGTTGGATGTTGTCTTCACCAACAAGAATGTCACCTGTCAATACCGCGCCGTAGGCCATCCCATTGCCATGGCGATTACAGAAGGCATTGTGGACGAAGCCGCCAGAAAAATAGGCATGGACCCTGCTGAATTCAGACGCAGAAATTTAATTGCAGACGACGCTTACCCCTACACCTTCCCTTCTGGCGTGAAGTTTGAAAAGCTGTCACACCACCAGTGCTTAGATCAGCTCATGACCCTGATGGACTACAAAGGCTTGCGTCAAGAGCAAGCTGATTTGCGCGCTCAAGGTATTTACCGCGGCATAGGTTTAGCCGCCATGATTGAAGTCACCAACCCCTCACCAGCGTTTTACGGTGTAGGCGGCGCACGCATCTCTGCGCAAGATGGCGCCACCATTCGACTTGATCCTGCAGGCATGGTCAATGTACTGGTCAGTGTGACCGAGCAGGGTCAGGGAACAGAGGCCGTGTTTACGCAAATTGCAGCCACAGCGGTAGGTGTCAAAGTTGAAAACGTTCGCGTCATCACTGGCGACACGGCCATCACACCTTATGGCGGTGGCACATGGGCTTCAAGGGGTGCTGGCATTGGCGGCGAAGCGGTGTTGCAAGCGGGCAAGGTTTTGCGCAAACACATTTTGGATGTGGCTGCCGCCATCTTGAAGGTGGAAGCTGCCACGCTCGATTTGGTCAACGGCGTGGTGGTAGACAAACTCAGTGGGCAAGAACAAATGCCATTGAGTGAAGTGGGACGCGTGGCCTATTTCAGGCCCGACACATTGCCCATGAATTTTCAATCAGAGCTTACCGTGACGCGGCACTACACACCGCGTGAATATGGTTTCACATTCACCAATGGCATTCAAGCCTCGTATGTCGAAGTCGACACAGAAACCGGCTTTGTCAAACTGCTCAAGCACTGGTGCGTGGAAGACTGCGGCACCATCATCAACCCCATGCTGGTCGATGAGCAAATTCGCGGCGGTATTGTTCAAGGCATTGGCGGCGCCATGTTTGAAGAATGCACGTACAGCGAAGATGGCCAATTGCTCAATGGCTCGATGGCCGACTATTTAGTGCCCATGGCAGGCGAGATGCCCGACATGGTCATTGGGCATGTGCAAACCCCCACCAAAACCTCAGAGCTTGGCGCCAAAGGTGCCGGCGAAGCAGGCACAGCGGGCGCACCTGGCGCTGTGATGAATGCCATCAACGATGCCCTGGCACCGCTCAATGCCAACGTCAGTGTGCAGCCATTTACACCACAGCGTGTGTTGGCTGCACTTGGCAAAATTTAAACTCAATTTAGCGTTCACCCGCCATTCGTTCCAAGACGGCATACACAGCGGCTGTGTCGTCTAGCGCATGGCCTTGCGACATGGCAGCGTTGTAAATAGGAATGCATGCAGCAAACAAAGGTGCGGGCACTTTCAGGTCGTCAAGCGCTTGGTAAATGATCGACATGTCTTTTTGCCAAACCTCGTTTTTCATGGTGGCTTGACTCCATGTATTGGCAACCATCATGGGGCCACGCACTTGAAACATGCGCGAACTGCCCGCGCCATCGCCGATGATGCTGACCAAGCTTTTGGTATCTAGGCCCAGTTTCTTGCCAAACAAAATACCTTCAGCTGCAGCCACATTGTGAATGGCCACCAGCAGATTGGCCACCAGCTTCATCTTCATGCCATTGCCAAACTCACCCACGTTGTAGTTTGTGCGCGAGAAGCCATCAAAAATAGCACTGAATGATTTCACATCTTTGGCATCGCCACTGGCGTAAATGCTTAAGTCTTTGGTTTTGGCTTGGGCCCCTGTGCCAGACAAAGGCGCATCGATCATGTGAATACCGCCCGCCAACAAAATGTCGCGTGCAGCCATTTTGTCTTGCAGGCTCAGGGTGCTGGTTTCCATCAAAACTGGCGTGCCCTTGATTTTGAGCGCGCGCTTTGATTCGCACAGTGCGTGGCAAACATGTAACAAGGCTTTGCTAGAAGGAAGCGAGCTGATGATTTTCAAAGAGTGTTGTAAGAGGACAGAAGGGTCTGCGTGAACGTCTGACAACAGCGGTTTCATTTTTTTGCGTGTAGGCGCATGCAAATCAACACCATGCACATCAAACCCAGACTTTTGCAGGTTAGAAGAAATGGACGAGCCCATGATGCCCAAGCCAATCACACCCACCTTTATTTTTGCTTTGGGTTTGTTTTTTTCATTGTTCATTCTGTATCTCCTTTCATTTAAAAGCAGCACTGGCAGGCACTTGCGACGTATACCATTGCGCTATTTTTTCACCCGTCATGATTTGGACTTCTGGCTTGGCCAGCACGGCATCAAGCAACTTTTCAAAGGCATCAATTCGGTGTGGCACGCCTGTGATGTAAGGGTGCACACTGATGGCCATCATGCGGGGAATGGTGGCGGCGTCACGCCACAAGCGGTCAAGTTGCAACACGCCGCGGTGGTACATTTCCTCGCTTCGATGGTTTTGAAGCGCCATCATGGGAATGTCATTCAACTCCACCGTATAAGGCACAGCGAGCACTGGTTTGGGTTTGGCATGCAGCCAAGTGGGCAGATCATCTAAAACCCAATTGGCCACATAAGAGATGCCTGCTGCAGACAAATAGTCCAGGGTGTCATCTGTTTCAGTCAAGCCTGGGCTCTCCCAACCCACGGGGACCTTGCCCGTGAAGTTCTTGATGGACTGCATGGTTTGATCAATGGCCTTGACCTGGTCTTCCACCTTGTGCATCGGACCCTGAACATAGCCATGGCCCATAAACTCCCAATCGGCTTTCAGCGCAGCTTGCGCAACGCTGGGATACGACTCGCACACAATGCCGTTGATGGCCATGGTGGGCGTGATGCCGCGCTTTTGAAGCGCATCAAAGATTCTCCAAAATCCAACGCGCATGCCGTACTCATGCCAAGACCAATTGGCCAAATCTGGCAGCAACGGCTGCCCCATAGGTGGCGACAAGACAGAACGTGGCATGGCACGCTCGATGGACCAATGTTCTACATTGACAATGATCCAAACCAACATGCGATTGCCATCGGGCAATTGCAAAGCGGGCCTGTCAACAATGGCTTGAAACGGGGCCCGATCGCTGAGTAATTTATTTGGCATGGTCATCTCTGTCTCCCAAAATTAGATAACGCTTAATTTTGCACGCAAGACCCGCAAATTCTGTTAAATTTTTAAAACTTTAAAGTGCAAGGGCCATCTATGTTTTACGGCGAGATTGAAGGCAGCGGGTTCCAAGTCATCGAACCCGAATTTGCAGCCTGCTTTGTGGGCCATGCGCGCGTTGAAAGACTATGGACAGGCGCTCGTTGGTCCGAAGGGCCTGCTTGGTTTGGTGGCGGTCGCTATTTGTTATGGTCCGATTTGCCCAATAACCGAATCATGCGCTATGACGACACCGACGGCTCGGTGTCTGTGTTTCGCCAACCCTCAGGCTATGCCAACGGCAACACGACCGACCTGCAAGGCCGTTTGATCACCTGCGAGCACTACAACCGCCGCGTCACCCGGACCGAGCACAATGGCAGCATCACGGTGCTGGCCGACTCATTCAATGGCAAGCGCTTGAACTCTCCCAACGATGTGGTGGTCAAGTCAGACCATTCCATTTGGTTCACCGACCCCGATTACGGCATCATTGCCGACTACGAGGGCAAGATTGACAGCATGGAACAAGACGGTTGCCACGTCTACCGCATTGACCCCCACACCTTGGAAGTCACCCAAGTCGCCCATGACTTTGACCACCCCAATGGCTTGGCGTTTTCCACCAATGAAAAACACTTGTTCATTGCCGACAGCGGCGGCACCGAGGGTCACAACCGACCCAAGCACATTCGCCGCTTCGAGGTAAGCGACTCAGGAAAAACCCTAGGTTCCTCCACCGTGTTTGCCGAATGTCCGGCTGGTTTCTTTGATGGCTTTCGAATCGATCAACAAGACAGGCTATGGACCAGTTGTGCAGAAGGCGTGATTTGCTACAGACAAGATGGCCGACTCATTGGTAAAATCAAAATACCTGAAATGGTAGCCAACCTCACGTTTGGCGGTGTTCAACGCAACAGACTGTTCATTTGCGGAACCACATCACTTTATGCGGTCTATCTAAAGGTCAACGGATAAGGGACAAACATGAATCTACGCGTCATTTCAAAACCTGCTCAAGACGTTCAGACAGCACCTGTGCTCACGGCACTTGAAGCCGTTGCCGTTGCCAGAAAACTGGCGCCCAAATTTGCTGAGCGTGCAGGGCATGCCGAAAAAATTCGCAGGGTTCCTGAAGAATCCATTGAAGAACTCAATGCCAGCGGCTTGCTCAGGCTCATGCAACCCAAACGCTTTGGTGGCTCTGAATTAGGTCTGGGCTCCTTAATGGATGTGGTCCTAGAAATATGCAAGGGCTGTTCATCGACGGCCTGGGCTTATTCCAATTTAGCGTCGCATGCTTGGAACATTGGTCAGTTTGAATTGCAAGCCCAAGAGGATGTGTGGGGCGAAGACCCCTTTGCACTGGCTGCCACAGGCTTTGCATTTCCATGCGGCAAAGCGGTGCCTGTTGAGGGCGGCTACAAAGTCACAGGCAAATGGCCATTTGGCAGCGGTGTCGATGCGTCCACATGGATGTTGGTTGGCGCCATGACAGAGCAAAAAGGTGGCGCGCCCCAAAGACGTTTCTTTTTAATTCCGCAGGCAGATTTCAAAAGCCAAGACAACTGGCAAGCCTATGGCTTGGGCGGCACAGGCAGCCACGACGTGCATGCCACCGACGCCTTTGTTCCTGAACACCGCAGTGTGTCAGCCGAAATTTTTGCAGCAGGTCAAAATTTGCCGGGTGCCAAGCTTTACAGCAACAAGCTGTTTCAAATGCCCACCTTTGCTGCCTTTGCCTATGTTCTGGCCATCGTGCCTCTTGGCACAGCCAAGGCTGCCGTCGAACAATTTACAGACACCATGCGCAATCGGGCTGGCACCTACACCGGCTCGCGCATTGCCGAATTGGCCTCTGTTCAAGCGCGCATTGCCGAAGCCGCGGCCTGTGTGGAGTTTGCCGAAACAGTCATCAGGCGCGATTGGACAGAATTGGAAACCTCGGTTGAGAACAACGAGTTTCCAAGCATGGAAACCAAATTGCGCTGGAAACGCAATGCTGCATTTGCTACCAGCCTGTCTGTTCGCAGCATTGATGCGCTCATGCCGGCAGCAGGCGCTGCAGGTCTTTCACTCCACTCACCTCTTCAAAGACAATTCAGAGACATCCACGCCGCCTCGTCGCACATTGGGCTCACTTGGGATGTGCATGCAGCAGCATACGGGCAAAGTGCCCTAGGCTTGCAGCCTCAAGGTGGTTTGTTACTTTAATTTGAAGAGCTTCTTGGCATTGCCACCAGTGATCAAATCGCGGTCACTTTTGGGCAAGCGCTTTACTGCAGAAATAAGTCCCAGCGGATCGACCTCGGCCATGTCGTAGGGGTAGTCTGTGCCCAGCATCACATGGTCTGGCCCAAATCGATCAATCATGTTGCGCAGCATGCCTGGGTCAAAGGTGATGGTGTCAAAGTAAAACCTTTCCAAATAAGTAGAAGGTTTGCGCTTGATGACCGTGCGGCCATCGGGACGCGCGCCATACACATGATCCATACGAGCCCAGTAGTGTGCCAAATAACCACCCGCATGCGCCAACAACACTTTCAATTTGGGATTGCGCTCCATCACACCGTCAAAAATCAAATGGCTGATTGCAATGGTGGTGTCTAAAGGATTGCCAATGACGTTGTTGAAGTAATGGTTCTCAAGTCGACTGGCTTCGGTGAAGCCATTGGGATGAATAAACAAAGGCACGCCTAGTTCACTGACCGTTGCAAAAAACTTTTCCAATTTCAAGGAAGGATCGGTCAGGTTCTTGCCATTCACGTGGGTGTTGATTTCAATACCGCGCAAGCCTAAATTTTTAATGGCGTGCTTCAACTCTTTGACCGCCAAGCCAGCGTCTTGCAAGGGCACAGTGCCCAAACCAATCAGCCGATCGGGATGCTGAGCCACCAACTTGGCCATGCCTTCGTTGACATCGCGCGCCAACTCTGCGCCAAACGCTGACTCGGCAAAATAGTAATATTGAAAAGGCGCAGGTGAGATGGCTTGAATATCAACACCCATGCGGTCCATGTCTTGAAGGCGCACTGCCACATCTGACAACATGGGCGCCCTGTCGCGCATTTGTTTGGCGTTGGTCTCGCGTGTCAGTTGGTTGGCAAAGATGTGCCCTACTTCCTGCTCAACCGGTTTTAAAACAGCCGCCTTTTGACCTACCGTGGGATTGAAGTAATGGCAATGCACATCCACATTCAGATGCCCATCTTTTCGTTTGGCTAACTTTTTAGTGGCCAAGGAGGTAAACATGCCCTTAGCGCCTTTGGCCTCTTTGCCATGGTTGTGATAGGGGTGCTTGCAAGTAGGCGCACAAGTAAAAATCATGAATGTTCCTTCAAAATAAAATCGAATGAGGTGCAGAGCGCTTATTTGCCAATGGCTGCATTGACTTTGGGCATCACTTCATTGGCAAAGAGTTCCATGGAGCGCTTGGCAAGGGCTGGATCCATCCAGTCATGGCCGGCATACAGCAGGTTACCAAAATCACCTACATGATCGCGGAATGCCAATATTTGATCCACCACGGAATTGACCGTTCCGGCCAATACCAATTTGTTGGTCACATAATGCGGCGTAATCAAGGCATCGTCCATGTTTGGATCTGTTTTGAACAAGTTGCTGCGGCCACCATTTAACAACTTGCGCACCAATTGCTTGAAGTAAAAGTGATAGGGACCGCCCTCTTCCAAGGCGTACTTTTTGGCTGTGGCCTCGTCGTCTGCTACAAAAATACTTTTGGCAATGCGCCATTCATCAGGGTGCGCCACTGCGCCCACTTCAGCGCGGCCTTCTGAGTATTTAGGCCAATGCGACTTCACCCACTCAGGCATGAGGAAGTTGGCAGAAATAGGTTGCCACCCGCGCTTGGCCATTTCGGTCACGCCCTTGGAGAATGGCGCTACAGCTGTACCCACAATGAGGGGGTGCGGTCTTTGGAAAGGCTTCATGATGTAGCCTTGTCCAATTTCTGGAATCATGGTTTTTCCCACTGACACTTTGAAGAATTCACCCTCTAAGTCATAGGGTGGGTCTGACTCCCAAATCTTCAAGACCATGTTGATGCCTTCGACAAACATGGCATTTCTATCTTTGCCAAAGTTACCAAAGACCTCTGCGTCTGACATCAAGCCACCCGGACTGACGCCCATGATGAAGCGGCCTTGAAGCATGTGGTCCATCATGGCTGCTTGGGCGGCTATGGCAGCTGGATGCGAATTGGGCACATTGATGGTGCCCGTGCCCAACATGATGTTTTTGGTCTCAGAGATGAGGCTTGCCAAAAAGATCATAGAAGACGTGACGGTCTCTGCTGCGTCTGTGACGTGTTCACCCACATAGGCTTCACTGAAACCGAGTCGATCGGCCAAAATAATGGCTTCTCGATCTTCCGAAAGAGTTTGTCCGATGTTGCGTCCGGGTGGATGCAAAGGCATCATGAAAGTGCTGTATTTCATAGGTATTCCAAATCGATTCTTAATTTCTAATTGCTAAGCAAGGCTTCTGCGACCTGCATGTAATTGCCCTGGCAAAACAGCAAGGGGGTCTTGTTTGCATAGACATAATTTTCAACTTGTCCTAAAAACAAGACATGGTCACCCACCACCGTTCGCTGAATGGTTTTGCATTCAAATGTGGCCACACAATTTTGAATCACAGGCAGGCCGCCCAATCCCTCAATGTAATCCACGCCTGTAAACTTGTCTTCGAGGGGTTTTGAAAATTGCTTTGACAAATTCATTTGCTCAAGCGCTAAAACATTGATGACAAAGCGACCCGTTGCATCAAACACTTCCAAGCTAGGTGAAGATGAAACCAAGCTCCAAAGCACGATTGGCGGCTCCAAGGACACAGAGCTGAACGAGTTCGCAGTGACGCCCACCAAACGCGATTGCAAGTTACCAGAAGAAACCACCGTAACGCCGGTGCCAAAACTGCCCAAGGCAGTGCGCAAATCGCGCTTGTCCCAGCTTGTGTTGTTTTTTGTATTCATCTGAAGACTTTACGGGCTGACAGAGTGTCAACTCGTCAGGAGTTTCCCTTAACAAATTTTGATGATTGTGGCCGATTTAAAGCCCAATGGCCGGTATGACCACAGACTCTACCTGATGCGAAGTGACCGACTTCATGATGGCCTCTAACGCAGCTACATTGGCTAACATTTCTGTATGGCTGACTGGGTAAGGCTGCTCGCCTCGAACGGCTTTGGCAAATGCTTCTAAATTGGACAGCACACTGGGAAATTTTTCGGCAAAACTCACCACGGGCTCTTGGCCTTGCATCACGCGCTTGATGTCCCAGCCCGCAGGACTCTCGGGGTGCTTGCGGTCTCGAATTTCGACCCAGCCTTTAGAACCATAAACCGCGAAACGACCTTCAAAGGGGGTGGCCAACATGGCACTGATGAGTGCATTGGCGCCCCCCGGAAAGCCCAACATGATGCCCAGCGTGTCGCCATTTTCAAAATAAGATCCGCGTGTGGCCAAGCGCGCCCAAACCGATTCGGCAGGCCCCAAAACCGCAATGGACAAATCAACCAAATGAATGCCCGTTGCAGTGAGTGGGCCCACTGGGGCATGCTGGTTTGAAAGACGCCAATTGTCTTTGGGTAAGGCGAAAAACTTGTCTTGGCTGAAGTTGGCTTCAATTTGCAAGATGCTACCAAGCACGCCAGCTTGAATGTCTTGGCGAAGTTCAATGATGGCAGGCTCAAATCGACGCTCATGGCCAATGCCCAAAACACGATTGTGCTTGACACAAGTGGCAACGGCTTTCTGCGCGTCAAGGTAGGTGAGGCACAAAGGCTTTTCGCAAAACACATGTTTGCCAGCTTGCGCTGCCGCGACAATTTGATCGGCATGCTGCTGATGTGGCGTGCACAAAATGACCGCCTCCATGCTCTGAATTTGCAAAAATGCATCGAAGTCTGAAAGGATTTGCACATCTTTCAAAACAGGATCGTGACTCATCTGCGAACGCAGATCTGCATCCAATTCAACCACCGCAACCAAATTCAAAAGGCCAGACGTTGATATTTGTTTGGCAATGGTCTTGCCCCACCAGCCATAACCGACCAAGCCTATTTGGACGGGCTTCGAATTATTGGACATGTTTAAAGATGCAGTAGCCATAAAACGCCTTAAATTTACAAAGATCTACGGTTCAATTAAGTGGTGCTGGTAGATGCAGACTTGATAGCCCCCACAGCCTGAAATAAATTTCGAATCACATCGAGCTCCATGTTGCGAACAATGAAAACCAAGCGTGAATCTTTGTCTTCGCTGGGCCAACGGTCCATTTTCACAGGTGTGTCAATGATATGTTGCACACCCTGAATCACCACAGGATCGCCATCGACGTTGATGATGCCCTTTAGACGAAGCAGATCAGGTCCTCGCAAAGTAGTCAACAGTTCTAGGGCCGATGAAAAAGAAAGCCACTCAAAGGGCTCCGTGAATCGCAAAGACAAGGTCTTCACGGCACTGTTGTGCGTCGCAGATCTTTGACCCAAATACCTGCCTGAGCCAGTGACATCTGCCGAAACAGCGTCAACCGTCAGCGCTTCGCCCAAAAACTGCAAAGTTTTTAGACTGGCACGCGAAGACGACAAGCCTAAATCGATCAAGCGCTTAGGATCGACTTCACCCTGCTGAATAAACTCAATGGGTGATTGTGAATTGAGTTGTCTAATTCGCTCACACAAAGTTTCCAAATGGTCCGCAGAGGTCAAATCAGTTTTGGTCACCAATATTTTGTCGGCAATGGCTATTTGCTTCACAGCCTCTGTCTGCTGGTCAATTTGTCCTTCCCCATGCAAGCCATCGACCAAGGTAATGAGGCCATCTAGCCGGTAGTGGGCTGCCAGTAAAGTATCGCTGGCCAAAGTTTGAACCAGTGGCGCAGGATCTGCCAGGCCGGTTGTTTCGACAATGACGCGGTCAAAGTCAAACACTTCTCCAACGCGGCGTTGTGCAAAGAGATCACGCAGGGTTTCTTGTAAATCGGTTCGCACTGAACAGCAGATGCAGCCATTGGCCAACAGCGTGATATTTTCTGAAGACACGGTGACCAAGTCGTGGTCAATGCCAATCTCCCCCATCTCATTGATGACCACCGCCACACGCCGCATATCGGGGTGCAACAAGAGTTTGGAAATGAGGGTGGTTTTACCGCTGCCAAGAAAGCCCGTGACCAAGGTCACAGGTATTTTACCCGCCAACGCATCGCGCGACCAAGTCACTGCAGCTTCACTTTAAATGTTCATTTCAAGAATGTACAAGCCGCCTGTAAAGCGGTCTACGGTGTAGACAATGCGGCGGTCATCGACATACACATCATTGAGTTGAATGGCCCCCGCTGGCGATAGTTTGGGCGCACCTGGCACAAAGTAGGCAATCTCTTGCACTTGATAGGGGTTGCTGGTGTCGTAGACCCGCACGCCTGCATTGAAGAAGGACCCCACAATGATGGTGTCCGATCTGAACGATGTAGGGCCTGGCAAATTTTCGTGTAAGTTGTGCGCGCCAAAACGTCCGCCACGTTTGGCAAATGCGTCATAAGGCGGCGCAGGAAATGTGCCGATGGGCACGGGGTTGGCTTCGTTGCGTGAATCAACCACCCACACCAATTTGGGCCAATCGGCGCCGTTGTCTTGCACGCACTCGTCGCTTACGATCCACAAGCCTCTGTCAAAGAGCGGCAATACCGTGTGCGTAAAACCATTGAAAGGCGGCGAATGGTTCCACTGCGAAACCACCTTGATGTTCTTCATGTCCGAGATGTCTAGCACCACAGCGCCGCCATCGATGTAACCAATGAAGGCACGGTTGGGCTGCTCTGGGAACACATTGGTATTGTGTGTTCGAAAGCCCATATCAAACTGAGCAGGCAAGCGCGGAGGCGGTGGCGCTTCATCGCCTTCACGGGTGCCAGGGTACCACCACCGCCCTACTTCCACGGGCTTTTCGGGATCGATGATGTCAATGATGCGATAGAACTGATCGTCTAAGGGATTGCGTGGCTGAAAGTCAGAGGCACCCGAAGACATGTGGACATAACGGCCGTCGACAAACCACACTGCATGAACGCCACGAGAGTAAGGGCCAGAGCAGTCAAAATGAGAAAGTAAGCGCGGCGTTTCTGGCTGGCTCACATCAAATATATCGATGCCTGCGGGCTTGATACCTACCGTCGTGGTTTGGTAAGCCACCACCATGATGTTGCCCACCACGTCTAAAGAGTTGGAGCGCAGCTTCATGTGCGGCAATTCAGTTTGCACAATAAGCTTGGGATTTTGCGGGTCCGTCACGTCGACACCCGAGAAGTTTTTAGGGGCAGATTCGTGTGCCAGCCACAAAATTCGGCGCCCATCCGAGGTGAGCTGCATGCCCATTCCCTCGCCCAGCCCACCAAACCCTGCCAGCTCGTGGTGAGCCAACAACTTCATGTTGAGTGACAAGGTTTGATCAGCTCTCGATGCCGATTGAGGTGCGTTAAGCATGGGTAAATACTCATCAAAAATTTTGTTGAATCTGTAATATAGCGGAAAGGAATTCAAGATCAGTCAAGACATTCCCTAACCATAAACAGGAGACACATCATGAATTTTGCATTGACCCCGAGTTGGAAGAATTTCTTCCAATTTTCCCTTGTTGTGCTAAGTGCTTGTGGCTTGTTTCAAGCTCAGGCTCAAGCCCAAGCCTTTCCCACCAAACCCGTCAAACTGGTTGTCACTTATCCGCCAGGCGGCAGCTCAGACCTCATGGCGCGCATCATGGGCCAGAAGCTCACCGAAGTTTGGGGTCAGCCTGTCATCATAGAAAGCAAGCCCGGTGCGGCCGGCTCTATTGGCATGGAGTTCACAGCCCGTCAGCCTGCCGATGGCTACACCTTTGTGGTGGGCAACTTAGGCCCAGCATCGGTCAACCCTCTCATTACCAAAGTACCCTACAACATGGAGAAGGATTTCATTCCTGTTTCCCTCACTGCCACTGGCCCCAACATCTTGGCAGTTCCCGCAGCCTCACCCTTTAAAAACTTAAACGATCTGTTGGTGGCAGCGCGCAACAAACCAGGCTCTTTGAATTTCGGCACCAGCGGCCCTGGCAGCATGGCGCACTTGGGTGGTGAGCTCATCATGCGACAAGCCAATGTCAAAATGGTGGGCGTTCCCTACAAAGGCGGCGGATTGGCTGTGAATGATTTGTTGGCTGGCCAAATTGACATGATGGTCTCCGACGCATTGCCAGTCAGCCAGCACATCAAAACAGGCAGACTGCGTGCGCTGGCCATTACCAGCGGCAAGCGTTCACCTTTGTCACCCGAGATTCCCACCTTTGCAGAAGCTGGCTTGCCAGGTTTGGTGGCCGTGAATTGGTGGGGCGTGTTCTTGCCTGCCGGTACGCCTAAACCTGTTGTAGATGCCTATTACAGTGCGCTGGTCAAAATCATGGCCAACCCCGATTTGAAAGAAAGATTTGCAGGCTTGGGCGTAGAAGCCATGGCTACCACACAAGATGAATTCAAAACATTCTTGGCGGACGAGAAAAGCAAATATGCAAAATTAATTGCCGACAACAACATCAAAGCTGATTAACAGCTTTGAGTGTTTCAATCAGTTGTCCAATTAAACCAGCGTTGCATCGGCATTGATGGCAGAACCAAGCCCCAAAGCTTGGTTCACACGCGGCATCACCTCGTGGGCCATCAATTCCATTGATCGTCGGCCCAGCGCAGGGTCGACCAAGTCCATGCCTGCATAAACAATTTCGCCAAACGGGCCGACTTGTTCGCGCATTGTCAGAATTTGTTGCACCACATCTTCTACGGTGCCAGCAATGACCAACTCATCAAGCAGCCTGTCCATAGTCACATGGCTGTCGTCTTCGTCCATGTGTTTTTTGAAAATGACATGTCGTTTTGACATCATCATTTTGGTGAGCATTTGGCGGTAGTAATAACGGTAAGGGCTGTTGGCATCTTCGCGGCCATAGCGTTTGGCCGTAGACGCATCGTCGCTCACAAAAATGGTACGCGCCACGCGCCAATCG
>Ga0209442_1000319_pt1 | contig 28954 bp, 41 predicted proteins | sample LauGreSBDMM110DD_2_FD_187565 | JGI IMG/M metagenome (GOLD analysis project Ga0209442, IMG submission 187565) | Freshwater lake microbial communities from Lake Michigan, USA - Sp13.BD.MM110.DD (SPAdes) (version 2) | ecosystem: Environmental > Aquatic > Freshwater > Lake | place: Lake Michigan...
GACCCAGTGGATCCTTGAGATCCTGTACTACCTGTAGTACCCTGAGATCCTGTATTTCCAATTATTCCTTGTATGCCTTGAATTCCTTGTGTACCTTGACTACCTGTAGCACCAGTATTACCAGTAGTTCCCTGTGTACCCTGAACTCCCTGAACTCCTTGAGAACCAGTAGTTCCTGTAGCACCTTGACTTCCTGTAGCTCCTGTAGAACCTTGGCTACCTGTTAATCCTGTACTTCCTTGTGCACCTGTAGTTCCTTGTGATCCAGTTGTTCCTATTGCACCTTGTGAACCTACACTACCCTGAGATCCAGTATTACCTTGTATTCCTGTTGATCCAGTAGTTCCCTGTAATCCTTGCACACCTTGTATGCCTTGTACACCTTGAGAACCTGTAGATCCAGTTGCCCCTTGACTTCCTGTAATACCTTGACTACCAGTAGAACCTGTACTACCTTGGCTGCCTGTATTACCTACTGTACCTTGAATACCTGTTGTTCCTTGTACACCCTGAATACCTAATAAACCTTGTATACCTTGAATTCCCTGCAGACCAGTTAATCCTTGTATACCCTGAGTTCCTTGAACACCTTGAACACCAATTAATCCTTGAATACCTTGTAATCCTGTTATTCCTTGAATTCCTTGCAAACCAATTAAACCCTGAGAACCTGTAGTACCTTGTGAGCCAGTAATACCTTGTAAACCAAGAATACCTTGAGTTCCCTGTACACCTTGAATACCCTGACTACCTGTTTGACCTTGAGATCCAGTAGTACCTTGTGTTCCATTAATACCTGCTGTACCTTGTGTACCTATTGCACCCTGTGCTCCAGTAGTTCCTGTGGTTCCTTGTGATCCAGTGCTACCTGTTATACCTTGAACTCCTTGAATTCCTTGACTACCAGTAGAACCCGTAGATCCAGTTATACCCTGATTTCCAGTTTCACCTTGAATGCCTAAAATACCTTGTATTCCCTGGCTACCAGTTTGACCTTGAGTTCCTGTGGTACCCTGGGATCCAGTTATACCTTGAACACCTTGTATTCCCTGGGATCCTGTACTACCAGTTGTACCTGTTTCACCTTGTATACCAGTAGATCCCTGACTTCCAGTATTTCCTGTTGTGCCTTGTAATCCAATAGTTCCTTGTATGCCCTGAGATCCTGTATTCCCTAATATTCCTTGAATACCCTGTATTCCTTGGCTACCAGTTGAACCAGTAATTCCCTGAATTCCTTGAGAACCAGTTAAGCCTTGTGTACCTATTATTCCTTGTGGTCCTTGTATTCCTTGAATTCCTAATAAACCTTGTGTACCTTGAGAGCCAATTTGTCCTTGACTACCAATTGTACCTTGTGTTCCTATTTCACCCTGTATTCCTTGAACTCCCTGTGATCCAGTATTTCCTGTGTTTCCAGTTGCACCCTGTGAACCAGTACTACCTAATATTCCCTGAGTACCTTGAGTACCTTGACTTCCTGTATTACCAATTATTCCTTGTAGACCTTGAATACCTTGTATGCCATCATTACCTTGTATGCCTGTTGTACCCTGTGAACCAGTAGTTCCCTGAGAACCAGTTTCTCCTTGAATACCTGTTAATCCCTGAATACCTTGACTTCCTGTAAAACCTTGTGATCCTGTATTTCCAGTAGTACCCTGACTACCTACAGCTCCTTGTGAACCTGTACTACCAGTAGATCCTTGTGAACCTGTGTTACCTATAGTTCCTTGGACACCTTGTAGACCAGTTGCACCTTGTACACCTTGTAAACCATCAATTCCTTGTATTCCTTGACTTCCTGTTGTCCCTTGTGAACCTACAATTCCTTGTACTCCTTGACTACCCTGTGCTCCAGTGATACCTGTACTGCCTTGTATACCTACAGCACCTTGGCTTCCAGTTGAACCAGTTGATCCCTGACTTCCTGTATTACCTGTTGCTCCCTGAACTCCAGTTGCACCTATAATCCCTTGTATACCTTGCAGTCCTATTAATCCTTGAATACCAGTTTGTCCTTGTGATCCAGTCAAACCCTGTGTACCTTGAGCACCTATAGAACCAGTAGTACCTTGAACACCTTGAAGTCCTTGAATACCTTGAATTCCAGTAATTCCTTGAATACCTTGAGTACCAGTAGTTCCTTGAGTACCTTGGATACCTTGAGTACCCTGTATACCTTGAGTTCCTTGAATACCTTGAGGTCCCTGAATTCCCTGAATACCATTAGATCCTTGAGCACCTGTGGCACCTTGTGTTCCACTAGTAATTGCCACCCACTGAGTGCCATCCCAAAAGAATTGTGTATTAAGATCAGTATCCCATACAACAAAGCCTTCATCAGCTGGCCCAAGAGTCAGTCCAATGGTAATACGTTCAATTGTTGTAACAGGATTAAGAATAAAGTTGGTAATAGCATTACCATCTATATTCATGTCGTGGTAGTATGTTTTACAGTTTGGCATTATGATAAATGAGCTGTACCTCCTACAGGGCTTGTGAATGTAATTGTAATAGTGGTTGAATTAACAACAGCAATAACGCCATCAGCATTACAACCATCACAATCTTCCACCCATACATTAGGTGTATATCCTAAATTATGATTGATATACCATACAAGTTGTGGATCTGCACAATTTTGAACATATGTAAATCCTGTACCTGTAGTATTGCAAATAGTAATTGAAGGGTTTACATTTATACGTGTAATACAACCACCTGTATTAACTTCAATTATATTAGCTGAACTATCCTGTCCTACATAAGACATACCTATTGATCTAGGCCCAGCATGACATGTTTGAATTTGATATTTACTTACGTCACACCAAGGTGGTCTATATTCACAAGATGTATCATGAGTGGGATAATAAACAGGTAACCATCCCATATGCTGTATAGAAACAGCACAAAGAGCTTCTCCATCATCATTAGCTTGATAATTAGCAATGTCTCTACGTAAATCATCTAACCAAAGTTTACCACTTCTTCTACAAGACTGTATACCATATTTAGATCTAAGATATTCATCATAGATTGAATTTGCAAAATTCATTAAATACTTATCCCTTTGTGATAATAGATTTCTCATTTATAATTATTTAAGGCTTTTTTTGTACAGCAATCTTTCTTTCATAAGCTACTAAACAAGTTGAACATACTTGTCTTCCGTCTGATGCTACACGTTTTTGGCATCCACAAGAAATAACTGTATTACAATTTTGACAGTTCATATTATTTGGTTTTTTGGTTTATTAATTATATTAACAATAACTTCCGAATTTTTGTAATCTTGATTGTGCATACATGAATAAATCCATTCCTTGTTGTAAATCATCACACTGTTCTACTTTTGCTTTAGCTGCATCTATATAAGATTTAATAAGTCTTAATTCATTTAGAGCATCTTTTACATCAGGCTCAGGTTCACAAGCAGCTAATTCTAATTTGCAAAGTTCGTTATAATATTTATTTAAAGTTTGACAAACTCTAAGATAATGATATTCTACAAAAACTTTATCATTTGGACTTACAGAATATCTAAGTGTGTATATACCATCAGGAAGTCTTTCACTTGTTGTTCCACAACCAGATGTCTGTAGTCCAAGTGTACAACCATTTAAAATAAGATTAAATCCTTGTAAAACATCTATTACAACAGGTTCATTAAAACCTGGAGAAGTAATTTCCAATTTAGGACAAGTGATAGGTACATGTTCATCATAGATGCTAGTATCTAATACACGAAAGACACTACAATTATTAGTGTCTGGAACTTCTAAACTTAATTGGTGTCTGTAAGCCATTATAGTAAACTTTATAAAGTTATGGGGAAAAATTTCTTTGTACTCTTCAATATTAATATACAATTTTTTGAGCAGTTTTCAAAATAAAAAAAAGGGAGAGACATGTAGTCCACTCCCTTTTAGTTTTAATAGGATTTTATTAATATTGTTCAAATGTACCACCTGCAGCATTTGTAGGAATTGTACCACCAGCAGCTGTAACAGAACTAACAACGTAATTAGTTAAAGATGATGTTGAAGTACCAGTTGGAACATGGAATACTAACAAATATTGATCATTATCAAACATACCACTTGGATTGTTAAATCTAGGAACACTATGTAAAATCATTACTTGATCATACAAAGAAGTTCTTGAAACATTAGCCAATCCAGGATTTTGTTCAATTTCTCTCATCCTTAAGCTTTCTACACGAGAACTATCAGGGTAAGCTAATTGTAAATAACGATCAGAAAGAATTATGTCACGTAATACTGTTTCACCAATTCCTGAAGCTTGAATAGGAGATTGAATTATTGTATTATCATTTGCAGTTGTGTTAGCTCCAGTGTTGCTATTAGAAGTAGTAAAACAATTTACAGCACAAGGATCACCAGACTCATCAGTTAATGATGTGTAGATTAACAATGGCTCCAAATCATAGTAATCAGTAGGAGTGAAAGTACAGATACCAAATTTAGTTTCAATATAAGCAGCACTTAATTCAATGTGAGCATCTACAGTGAAGCTAGCAGCATCTGCAGCACCAGAGTAAAGAGCAGCACCATTAGAACCAGCAGCAAGAATAGTAGCATTAGTTGCAATACCTGCAGAAACTACAGCAGATCCACCAACACCAGTTTGAGTACCAGTACCTGGAATAACTGTAGCAGCACCTAATTGAGGAGTGTCAACAGCACCAGAATAAAGATCATTATAGAATTTAACACTTACAGTGGCACTAATTGTAGGAGCTGTTTGTTGAGTTGGGTAAGTGACTGTAATAGAAGTACCAGTAGTAAATGCAGTAATAAAAGCATTAGCTGGGATACCTGTACCAACAACTTTTTGACCAAGTGCAACACCATTTGCAGTTGTAAATGCAGCAGATCCTAAAACAACAACTGAAGTAGTAGCTGCAGTTACAGTTGAAGTGGCAGCTTGAGTTGTTGACAATTGATATACTCTAGCCTGAACCATTGTATTAAAAATAAGGCTCAAATTAATTTGATCAGCCCAGTTTAACAATGTTGGAACTGGATCTTTTTGCAATGTAGGATCTACAGTGCTGCAACATCCTGTATAAGAATCTAATGTTCTATACATATTATGATCCAAGAAACGTAAAGCTGGAGAACCTTTAACATCAACACGTAATCTGTAAGTACTATCACAAGCTAATCCACAAGTTACAGGAACCTGAACAACCGTTTGACGAGCTTGTTTAGCTGTAACTTTAATTACACGTGAAACATACTTAGGGTTAATCATTTTAGTCTTAACAGACTCTTTGTAACCACCAAGAGCAGGACTAATTTTATCACTAGTAAAGTAAGAACCTTGAGCAATGATAAAAGGTTTAGCACTAGCTGCTTGAACAGCAACACCATCTGGAGAGAAGAAACCTACTTGACCGGCAGTCAAAGAGTTTGTAGATCCAGAAGATAAAGTAGGAACTGAAATACCAAAAGCAATAGAAGCAGTTGTAGCAATTGTAGCAGTTACAGAACTAGACAAAGTAACCAATGTAGCAGTAACAGCAGTAACTATTGTACCTGCAGGAATACTTGTACCAGTTACAGACATACCAACTGAAACACCAGTAGTAGCAGCAAATTGTAATACATTTGGAGCATTGTAAGAAGCACTTGGTGTAGTAACCAATGGAGTTGTTGGAACACCAATAGTAATTGCTGTTACACCAGATACTAGTGCAGCAGTAATTGGAAGTGATAATGTAATTTCATTAGTTCCAGGTATTGCTGCAACAACTGTTGTACCAGCTTGAATACCAGCACCAGAAACAGACTGACCAGCTAATACACCAGTATCACTAGTTAATGTTATTACTGTACCAATTGTGGTACCTAAAGTGGCTGTTGCAAGTGTAGTACTTGCTGTTGTTGAAGGAAGAAAGCTCTTCCTAAAGGCATGAGGGAAATACATAGTTTTTAAAATTTAAGGGGTTTATAAATAAATAAGTTTTTATTGTGTTTATAATATAATATACGAAATTATTTCAAAAATAACAATTTATATTTTACACCATTGATTGTACTCTTAGCATTATCAAGCAAATTTACAATCTCACTGTGTGGGATTATTGACTGCAAAGCAGTTATTTTATCTTTCATTTTACAAAGAAAGTCTAAAGCATCTTCTACAGAATTAAGTTCAGCTGGAGCTGTATTAGGAAGTTCTAATATCTTTTCTTCAGCTCCTTGGTATTCTTCTACAAGATCATCAGCATGATTTCCAAAAGCATCATATCCTTTATTAAGAGCTTTGTGAGCTGCATAAGATCCAAGTCCTGTCACTTTTAAATGTAGTCTATGTAAACTTGTTACAGCATTCAACATGTCTTGAGCTAAAGCTGCTGTTTGCATACATAATCCACATGTTTCTTGCCCTCCCATAGCAGGTGACATTGGTGTAGGTCCACTGATTGAAAATATACCAGGTCTTTGCAATGATCTCATATTATTTAACTGTTTGTTTGTACTGCTTGTTGTTCTCTTTGATATTGTGTTATACTTTCTATATCACCAGCCAATATCATTGCTGTATTATCAGCTATAATTTCAGCTACATCTTCATTAAATTCACATTCTTGATCAGCTGTATATATAGTACCTGTACTAATATTAACACAACCATTAAATTGAATCTCTTGTGGTTTTCTAAAATAAATTAGATGACACTCTGGAATTGAAAACTGTTCATTTGTATATACTTTGAGTTTATTACTCATTATAGTAGAAACTGTTTCAGCCCACTCAAAGTTTGGTTGCTTATCTTTATTGTTTAAAATAATAGATATATTAGCTTCCTCTACCTCATATATAGTCATTCTACGTTTTGGACAACATTCTTTTTCAGCAAAAACATCAGATCTTACATAGTGAAGATAATCTACAGGTAAACTAGAAGATTCATAATAAATACCTTTATCTACCATTACAAGTTCTTCATGCTTAAGTAATCTTTGTAGATCATCTATAAGACCACTAGATTGTTCAGCACCTTCTTTACGAAGATTATAACCATAAAGTTGACGTCTTGTCCACTCTATCTGAGCTTTATTAGCTGCTTCTTGTATTTGCCAACACTCTAGATTATCATAGTCCAGTGAGGCTAGCTTATTCAGCCTTTGTTTTATTTTAATTTGTAATAAGTTATTATTCATATTAACATTTCCATTTTCTTAAAGCTAAAGCTTTTCTTGTAGGTTCACCATTAGGTTTTTTCATAGGTCCTTTCACTCCAGACATTCTAGCACAAAAAGATTTTTTTCTAGGTCCTCCTTCAGGTTGTGGAGCTTTAAGATTAGATCCAGGATTGGCTGCATTGTAAGAAGCTCTACCTTTAGCATTCAAACCACCACTTGGTGATTTTCCTTCTTTTCTGGTCCAAGCAGGAGTCTTTGCCATAGTTATTTCTTTTTAGAAGATTTCTTTACCATTCCACCTTTTTTCATAGTAGCTCCAGCTATTCTATCAGCTGCTGTAGGTTTAGGATTTTTATCAATTCCTTTCTTTACAGAAAGCATACCAAATGAAGTAGATCCACTTTTAGACATTTTAGGTTTTTTAGATGTACCTATACTACCACCTTTTTTATAACTATTGGCAGCTTGTGCTTCTGCTTTACTAACACGTGGAGCACCTCTTAAAAAGCCACCAACTGTTCTTCTAACTTTCATATCTTCAATATCTCCTTTATCACCTAATGTAATTTTAGTTACATAGTTTCTACTATCTTCTTTAAGTTTTATCTTTTTTTTAATTGCATCCATTTTATTTATTTTTAGATTTTACAGATCCACCATTTTTCATTCCACAACTTCCACCTATTTTTTTGTAACCCATTTTGTTTCTTACAGCTGTAGGAAGTTTAGAAAGACCCACTTTATCAGTAGGTACATTTTTTAAAGAACCACCCATAGCCATTTTAGGTTTTTTACCTGCAGCTTTCATAGCAATAGCAGTAGCAGCTTGTTTTTTAGATTTTCCTACAGATCCACCTTTTTTCATCATTGAATTTTCCATCATTGATCCATCAGGCATCATGTGCATACCACCCATTCCCTTTTTAGGTTTTGAAGAACCACCTTTTTTCATACTATACATAATATTTAGTTTTTATTTTTTTACACAATTATTATAAGTTTTACCATACATTTTTTTAGTTCCTTTCTTCTCATATCCTGGCCAACAACTTTTAGCAGTTCCACCTTTTTTCATCTTAAGTATATTAGATGTTTTATTTACTTTTGGCATATTATCTATACTTTTTAGATTTTTCTTTAGCTGACTTTGGTTGAGCTACAAATTGTTTTCCTTTACTATTACCTAAAGCTTTAGCTTTATTAGTAGCAGCTTTTTCACCAGCAGATAAAGAACTCCAAGCAGCTTCTGGTAAATATCTCTTAGTTCCTTTAGACTTAACTTCTTTAGAAGATCCTTTCTTCTTATTAGATGCAGTTCCAGAGGTCATCCATTTTTGATCACCCCAGCTTTTAAGACTTTGTTGAGATTTAGCTAATGCCATTATTTATATCCTCCACCTTTTGATTTATATTCTTTAGCAAGTAGTTGAGCTTTTCTAGCTGACCATTCACCAGGATCACCACCTTTACTTCCAGATTTAATTTTACTAAACAAACCTTTTCTCATTCCAGGATTAGTATAATTACCTGCTGCATTAACTTTACTTTTTGCTTTTGCCATTTTTATAAGGATTTTCTTTATGCCATTTCTTAGTAGCTGCTATACCTTGTGCAACTGTTTTAGCTTTAGCTTTTTGTGTAAGATCTATAGTATCCCATTTACCTTTATTCTTAGTGGGGTGGTTTACCATTATATGACCTTTCTTTCCTTCTCCTACACCTGTAGCACTTTCTTTTTTGTACACTACATGTTTTTCACCACCAGCTGAAATTTTAGTTTTCTTAGCCATTCTACTTAGGTAATCCTGCTTTAAATGTTGTTGTTAAATCAGAAAATGCACCAGTACCAACACCAGTTGTTGTCCACTTCTTAAATGTATTTACATTTATATAAGCTTCATATCTATCATCTACATTTATAAATGTACCACTACAGAAAAATACGTCTTTATTAAGCCCAGCTATATTTTGTATACCTGTAGCACCAATTAAAAATGTTTCACCAGCAACTCTTAATATTTCTGTAGCCACTACCATTTTAGCAGGGGTACCTGTAGCTGCAGTAAGCAATGCTCTATTAGTTACTGATGCTAATATATTAGTTATATAAAACTGTTGATAATCATTATCTGGAAAAGCTACAGATGGAAAAGTTGGTAATCCAGCATTAGCAGCCACCCAAGTGATAGCTGCAAGTACAGCACCACATGAAGTATTTAAAGTTGTTTGTCCTCTACGTAAACTTTGCCCTACCACTCCACTTTGTGATATACCTATGTGAGGCATATTAATTACAAACAAAGCTCCTGTATCAGTAACATGACTAGCAAAAGCTCCTAATCCTGTAATACCTGTATGAGGGTAACCAGCTAAACCACCAGAATAAAAAGGTCCAAGAAACTCATTCATTGAAATTGGTCCTTGACCTATATTATCTACATCTACAAAACTTGGTCCATTTAAATCATCAGCACAAGCTGAGATTGAAGTAACCATATTATTTGCAGCATATCCTAAATTCTTTAAAAATAATTTAGTGTAGTCTACAAATGATTGAGCTGATACAGCATCAGAATATGTAATTCTAACTGTATTAGTATATGAAGATGGATTTCTAAAATCTGTATTTTCATTAATCACTTCAATCCACTCTCCTGGTTTAGGATTCTTATATGCAAAAGTTAATGTACCAGCTGCAATATCTCCAGCTGGTTTACGAAGTACATAAGGCTTTTTAGGCTTGGTATTATAACTTCTCATTTTTTAAATTATTTTTTATTTTTAGCCATTTTTTTAAATGTCATAGCAAGAGCTTTCCTTTTAGGAGTACAAGTAGATTTAGTCATTGGTGTACAAAAACCCTTATGAGCAGGATTAACAGCTTTTTGAATCCAGTTTTTGTCCTTTGCCATATCTTATTGATTCCAATGTTTTTCAATCTTTTTAGTAAGATCTACAAGAATTTCTTCATTCAATGGATTTTTTAAATACTCCACTACATCTGTTAGGTTACGGCCCATCAAAGTAGTGGTAGCCATATGATAGATAAATCCATCTGCTTTTGTAGAAATATATTTATAATAATGGCTTTCTTTTACCAAAGCTTTAATCTTTAATGATTCCATATCAAGATTAACTGCTTCTATAAATCTTTCAGCTGTTTTCTTTTTATTCTTTTCTACGGCTTCACCGTTGATATACTTATCCATATTATCATAGATGATATCATTTGGAGTAGACTTCTTGTACTGAGCACCATTTACGTCTAGTGTCTTAGCAACATAGAATAACTTATTCTGATTTTTATCAAATAACTTTTGAAGTTCTGAAAGAGCTTTGTTTCTAAGTTTTTTAATTTCTGTATTAATAGATGCACTTTCTTCTAATCTATCTAAATAAAATTTAGGAGGTGTTGGCATTTTACGTGCTTCATCCAAAGACTTAGCTACTATTGAAAAACCACCAGCTTCAATTGCATATAATCTAATAAGATCATAAGGATCTGTAGCAGGTTCTAAATGCACTGGTTCATTACCACATCTAATTTTTATCTTATCCCAAAAATCACTATTGTTTTGTTTAAGTAAAACAATCTTATTCCAAAAATCTTTATCTTCAGGATCCACCATATTGGCTGCAAGTTCTTTTTCTAACTGAGCAACTACAATACGAATTTGTTTAATTTTAGCTTCTTGTTCATCCAATGGAAGAGCTTTAACATCCGGAGCATATTCATTTAAACCAGTAAGGTATCTTTTAATACCATTGATTTCTAAACAAGCTATACTCTCTTCATGAAAAGCACCATCAAAAAGACTTAATCCGTATTTTTGAAGTCCCATATTATCTACTTGAGAATCAAAATAAGGACGGATTGCAATACTAGATTTTTTGTTTTGTGGATACTTTTCCACGATAGTTACACTACTCATTGGTTTTTTGGTTTTTTATATGTAAAATTATAAGCAATATACCGGAAATATTCCGATATAATATAATTAATCTAACAATTTTGAAATCAAACTTCTTTCAGTAAGATCTTCTGCATTTTTTTGTGCTCTTTCCTCAGCTCTTGTTATTTCTCTATCTGTAAATAATATACAACGTTTGTTAGCTCCATCCCAGTCAGATACCCATATAGCAATATAAGTATCATTTTCATGAGTGAATGATTTAGTCTTAGTATTTTTAACTCTAAGAAGTCTTCCTAAACGTGTAAGTATTTCCATTAATCTCCTATTTTAACTATTTCATAATTAAGATATACAGTGGTCCAAGCTGTTGTTCCACTAAGCTGAGCAATTCTAACAGCAATACTACCATTTGCAGTAATTGGTGCAATAGTAGCTATAGAGTTAATACTTGCATGAGCTACACTAACTTGTACAAAATATTTATCTACATCAGCTAAAAGTAACTCAGAGTCACTAAGAGTGATTGTTAATGTACCTGTATTAGAAGTGGTAATTTTAACTACACCTTTTTTAGTAGTGATAGCTTGTGTTCCTGTAGCTGCTGCTGTTAAAGCAAGAGTGTATAAAATTTGATCATTAAGATCTCTAGATAAAGCATTTGTATCTGAAAGTCTAGCAAATGTAGATTGTTTATATCTAGCTGCTCCTGCAGCTTTAATATTTTTATCAGGAGAACTAGGATTTTGTATTAATCTTTTAAGAGCAGCCATGGATTATATATTTTAAAATGTTTAAGTAATTGAACCTAATAAGGACTGCAAATCCTTCATCCGATCAAGATGGTGTGCATACTATAGGTGGTCTAAGGATACTATCCTTAGATTGGGTATTATTTCTTTCCTTTTGAGCTGCCACCAATATTCATCTTAGTCATTGCTGACTTAGGAGCAGAAGATTGGACAACACCTTTACCTGCATTTAAACCAACAAATACACCTTTAGAGCCAGGAGTTGTTTGAACAGAAACTTTTGCATTTCCACCACCAGTACGTCCTGTAGCTTTATCTTGTGCAGATTTAATAGCAACAGATTTTGGAGTGTTAGGATTACCAGCCATGTTGTATATATTTAAATATTAAAAATAATATAAAAAGACTCAGGTGCTGATCTTACGGTAAGCACCTGAGTACTATTATAATTAGAATGATCCACCAGTTACTGGGTTTCTCATAACGATCTTCAACACTTTAGTTGGATCCTTAACCCAGATAGCAGGCATTGTTTGTGTCATAAATACTCTGTAACCATTGAAGTTGCCACTAGACTGGAAGCCTTGTGTACGACCCATATAGTCCATTGTACCATTTTGATAGAACCATTTCAATTGATTATCCCAGCTTAATTTCAACAAGAAGATGTTGTCATTAGTATTATCTGTGATATCAAAAATAATGAAATTGTATGAACTTAATGGGAAACCATCAATAATTGGATTCTCAATATCATTTGTATGTACATTATCAAAAGCTGGATTCAATACAAACTTAACGTTAGCTAAGAATGGTATGATGTAGCTAGTGTAAGCAAATCCAAAGTTTAAGTCCATTCCAGTACCAGTTACAGCACCAAGCTCATGAGCATTAAGAACAAGACCAGAGTTAACTGCTTCTTTCTTAATTGCTTCATTAACAAGCTTCATACCACCCATACCAGTTTGTACAATCAAAGCACGTTGAGGATCTGGTCCTTTGAATTCAACTTTACCATTAAAGAAGTTGAAAATTTCAGATTTGAAAAGATCCAAATTAAAAGATGCTTTGTTATATATACGTTTGTAAGAGTTATCTAATTGCTTCCAAAGACCAACTGATAAACGAATATCATCTGGACCATCTTGTCTAACTTTACCACCTTGTCCCCACATTAAGTAAGTTTCGATGTCATTAGCAATTTTAGTCAAATGAGCTGCTTCTAAAGTAGTCAAGAAAGAACGTGTAAGCTGACCATTTGCATAAGCCTTCTTAACGTAATCTTTACCCATTTTATCAGCCATTGTTTCCAAGTTAGTGATAGATGGATCTACATTCTTATCGAAGTTTCTCCACATTTCAATTACTGGAACTGTACCATCAGCTTTCATACCACCTTTCATCATCAAGTCAGCACGACTAGAAATAGAATAGTGAACGTGAGCTTCTGCTCCTCCTACATAGTTGTAGAATTCACGGAAACCAGCAGATACATTACCAATGTCAGAAAATCTTTCTCCGTATTCTCCACGAGCAGAACCTTTACGGAAAACCTTAGTACCAATTTTAAGATATTTGTTATCCAAATACTTAGTGTTGTCGTTGTTTACCAACTGTACTGTGTAAATGAAACCGTCACCAGCTGGGATAATATCATCCACTGTGATGTACATTTCCACACCATTGTACTTGTCATAAGTGATGATGTCACCATGACCAAATGAACGCTTGTTTAATTTAATCTTGAAGGTTTGTCCATCAACACCTTTTGTAGCATTAGATGATTCAATATCTTCAACGATGTAAGGAAGATCCTGAGCAACAGGAATCTGCCATTTGTACTCACCACGGTTATTATCTACTGAAATAACGTTCTTACCACCAAAAGATGACATTTGATACAAAGGCATTTCTACTTTTTGTGCCATTGCCCAAAGATCTACTGGACCTAAATCTGTAGGTTCAGCTGACTTAAGGAGGTTAGAAAGGTGGTACGAATCTACGTGTGAACTTGTGTTATACACATTGTCACGTAGGAAAATACCATTGTTTAAAACTGGGGTTGCCATAGGGCTTAAAATTTAAGGGTTAATAATTAATTATCTTTTAAAAATATTTTGAGGTTTAGCTATTTTTTTTGATTTTTGATTGTCATCTTCTTCTTGATAAGTAGAAACATTTTTACGAGATTGTTCTGTTTTAAGTTGTCTCACTGTTTGTTCTACTGCTTGGTTCTTTCCTTGTTTCATTAAATTACCACGGTATTCATCAGGATTAGAAAGTAACCAAAGAGCTTCAGCAATTAAAGGATAGTCAGGTTCTACAAACTGATACTTCTCTAAAAGGTGTCCTAATAAATTAGTAGGTTTACCTGATATAGAAGGATATTGTGGTTGAACAAGTCCGCTATATAATTGAGCTTGAACTTTTTTATCTAACTTAAGACCATTAATTTCTGCTGGTCTTAAAGCTTCAAATACATTTCTTTGATATGTATCTGCTGCTACTTGTTGTTGTTGTTTTCTATATTCTTGTTCTTGCAATTGAGCAATAACAATTTTTTCTTGCATTTGATCCAACTTTGGTTTGAATTGTTTAGCTTTCTTTTCTAAAACTCCAATATCTTTCCAAGTTGTAAGTTCTTCATCAATCTCATCAGTTGTACCAAAGTTACTTGCTTGTAAATATGAACGAACAATTTGTTCTTGATCATACTCATCTGAAGGATCTAATTCTCTAACTTGTTCTGTAGCAGCTAAAGCTTGAAATAAACCTTTAAGATCTTGTCCTCCATCTGCTACATATTTAGCAGCATATTGAAGTTCTTCTGGAAGACTTTGAAAAAACTCAGCAGGAGTTGATGCAGCCACTTCATTTTTAATATTGCTAACATTAGCTTGCCAAAGTTCTTCAACATCTTTTTCAGCAAGTCCACTTAAATAATCATCAAGTGATTGTTTGTTTTCATCATAGTCATCAAATGCAAACATTTCATTTGACTCTATTCTTTTCTTTAAAAATTCTACTAGTCCAGACTTTTCTGTCCTTGGTCTTCCTTTTTTAGGTTCATCATCAAACTCAGGTACTACACCTTCATCTAAGATTTCATTTAATGCTTCTTTTAATTCAGGTTTACTATCTACATTATTTGTAGTTGAATTAAAAGTACTAACATTATCAACTTTAGGATCATTATCTAAAAAATCTAAGTTAGTTTGTTTTTTACTAAAGATATTAGCTTTAATTTCTGTAGGAGCATCTGTTGGAGTAACTATGTTACTTGCTGCAGGAGCTCCGTCAAATAAACTATCAATATCTAAATCTACTTGTTGTACAGATGTTTGTACATTTTGATTATCAGCCATATTTGTTTGGTTTTTTATGTGTATCTCTACATTATTAATATACAACTTAAACTCTAAAAATTTATAAGTTAATATCTAAGGTGTGGACTATATAGCTATAACTTATTTTTTCTTTTCTTTAGGTTTTGGTGCATCATATTTATTCTTATTTTCTACAGCTATTTGAAGTTGTTTGTCTGCTATAGTTTGTTGAGCTTGTAACTTTTCTCTTTCTATATTATGTTTGTCTGTAGTTTGAGCAGTTCTATTTATTTCTTGCTCTCTTTTAAAATTCATAGTTTGTTGATATTCATCCTGCTTTCTAATATTATTCATAGCATCTTGATAATCAGATTGTTGATTTTGGTTAATATCAACCTGAGCACCATATCCAGCAGCTCTAATTTCAGCTTCAGTGATTTTAGTTTGTCTATCTTTAGCAGACTCTTCAGCTTTAAATTGATTAGCAGCTTGTAATTGTTGTTGAGCAGCTTGAATTTGTTCTTGTTGCATTTGTTGCTGATGCTGTTGTTCTTCTTGTCTTTGAGCATTAACTTTTTCTTCAGAAGCTTTAAGAACACCAGTAAGTTCAGCAATTGATTCTGATTTAATTATATTACCAAGATCATATATAGAAGCACCAGTGGCATTATTATTAAGTGCCAACTGTTTAAGTTGCTCCATCATTGCACGAGAATTTGTTTTAGTTGTACAGAATATATTCATATCTCTAAGAAGAAGATCAGTTCCATTCATTTGAAAATTAATTTTTTCATCAGCTCCTGTAATATACTGAAGACGAAGACTAGGTTTTTTAGAATGATAATACTGAGCAAGATCAGTTCTCATTTGATGTACTCTAGGCATTAAATTATCACTATGCTGTATAAAGTATTGTTCTGTCTGTGCATAAGAAGCATTAGCAGCTTGTTCTACACCGGTAGCAGTTTGCTGTTGAGATATCTGCATACCCATACGTTGTTGATTAAGTCCTATTACTTCAAAAGCTTGAGTTTTAAAATACGTACCTAATTGTATTCTAGAAAGCAAACGTTGTGTTTGTTCTAGATTTAACACTTGATAGTGTTGAAAATTAAGAGCATTCTCAGTGTTAGTTATAGAAGTATCTAACGGTAACATTTGAAAATTCTTCATAGCAACATAGGCTTTAGCCAGATTATTTTTACCCCAGTCTTCTCCCAATGAGTGACGTGGTAAAGCATTCTGGTCTAACATGATAACCGTGCCTAGCTCATCTACGAGAATATCTGCAATTTGGTTATTCACTATATTATAGCCTATTTGATATGGTTTCATTAGATCTACTAATGAAACAGAACGTGTATTTCTATCTCCAAACACTGATCCTTCTACAGGAAGTTTACATCCATAAATAGTAGCATCTCCTTTAAATTGAAATGGAACTCTACCTGGACGACCACCATTTAGTCCTAAATAAATAGGATTGATACCTCCTGGGTTATTCATACCCCAGAAAGCTGGACGGTTAGGTCCTATTTTAACTCCACCCCATACCTCATTAATCCAAATCCAATCTATATGTTCACCAAAAGCTAAATTATCTTTTGTTTTTTCTTTCCAAATAGATGTATCATATTCTGGTTTATCAGTTATTTTATATTCTTCTGATATTATATCTTGAATAATATCTCCATTTTGAGTTATTTTTGTAAGATGTCCAACTTTTCTTTGACTTTTCCAATAGATTGTTGAAACCCTGAGCATGTAACTTTTACCAAAGTCTTGCAAGTCTTCTGAGTCAGATAGTATCCATTGTACAATATCTCCAAATTGACTTCCGGCATCATACAAAGAAGTAAATTGTCTATAAGCCAAAGAAGGCATTTGAGTGTTCCATTCATGAGATCTAGTAGGGTCATAGTATGTTCCGTCATTTTGATATCCTTGTATTGCATATCCAGCAGAACGTGCCGGATATATTGCTTCTAAAGCTTCTAATTGTTCTTCAGTCATCATCCATCCAAACTTATCTACAACATCTGATATAGACATCATATCAAGTTTACCCACCCAATTACCCTGAGATATATAACGTACATCTGGACTCTTATGATAGAATGTAAGTAGGGGATTCCATAGTTCAACATCATAGTCATCTTCCATCATACTAAAATGCCAAAACTCTCTATCAGTAATTAACATATCACGAAAAGCTCTTTCTTCTAGCTCTTGCATTTTAAATCTTTCCTCATCTACAGACATTTGATGGGTGGCCCATTCTTCAACCATAGATCTATAATCTTTTTTAAAGAAAGCTTCTATTTCAGGAAGAGTTTTAAGTGCTTCAGGAGACATTTGTTTTTTGGCATCTTCACTATTAGGATCAAGTCCCATTTCAGCCATAATAGCCATTTGTTTTTGTTCAGCTTGTTGCATCAATGTTTTTTCAATCATTGATCTTTTTTCTTCTAACATTTCATTATATGACATGTCATCTACAGCTCTAAACATCACTCTAGATGATCTCTTAGAAAATTCATTAGTAAGAACATTAATTACATTAGGAATAATAGGATAGAACTTAAGCTCAAATGCAGATACATCTTCTTTAGTGAGTGTATCTATTAAATCACCCATCTCATTATCTTCCTCCACTATATAATCTTGCTTATCTATAATACCCTTAGCTAGTTTATAGTTTTTCATTAGACGTCTAGCATTACGTCTAAGTTGTTTCATGCCTTGAAACTCTAACCAGTCAAGGTTCCATGCCCTCCACTGATCATCTTTTTCTTTTTCAGAAACAAACTGAAACGGTTGTATAAGAGTACCCATCTTGTTGTACTCTACTTTAGCTCCAGCTTTTAATTGTAAGGCATTATATATTTGCATGATAATTAATTAGTTAAAGTGATAGGAGCATCTGAACTAAGGTATGTTACTGTTATACTAGTAGTTCCTGCAGCAGTTGTTGATGTTGTACATGAATAAATGCCGGCATTTAAATCTGAAATTGTAATTGTTGTTACCATTTTATCTTATATTTTTAAAAGCATTACGAGAAGGTCTGGTCATACCATTATTTTTACCAGAACTACCAATATGCCTAAAAGGACTATAATTTAATTTACTAAATTTTTGTGAGTTATCCAAGTTTTTATTTGTAACTTCTATACGTTTAGATAATCCTCTATTAGATTGCTGTACCTTGGCAAAAGCTACAAGTGAACAGAATGCTACCAATCTATCCACGTTTAATCCTTCTTGGTAAGCTTGCATTTCTTTTAAAAGCATTGGATCAGGAATTCTTTCCACCCCATATATAACTTTAGTAATGGTACCATCTACATCTGTTTCCTGATCTATTTCTTCTTGTAAGAACTCAATACCATATGATAACAAGTTTCCTTTAAAAAGAGTTCCTACGTTTTTCCATCCATATTCTTGGAATACATTTCGGTTAGCTCCAATATCTTTTAAAAATAAAATCATATCTTTAGGAACTAAGTATCTTTGTTTCTTCTTAGATATCATGTATTGAATAAATAAAGCTACGTTATTCTCCACTAAAGCCCAGGCATTATACCATTCAATCATTATCTCTAGACGTTCATGAGTTTTATTAATATCATCAAACCTACCACACCATGAAGCAACTATAGCATCTCTTTCAATAGAGTTTTCAACTTTACCATTTCCCTCATCTTTTATAACTTCTACTGAGTTTTTAAGAATGTATATACTACATAATGAATCAGATGTAGTTGTTTTACCTTCTCCTACAGGATCAATTGATGCATAGTACATACCAAATGTCGGATTTTTACAAGGACGTTCATATACACATATTACTCCTTCTTTATCATCAGACTTTCTACTTATAGGAAACTCCCTAATTGGAGCTTTTCTAGAAACCTTATCTACAATTTTACCTTCAGCATCTCTTGTAAGTTCCAGATATTCAACAGGATATGCTTTATCTTCTATACGTTGTAATTGTTTAGAAACAAGATGAGGAGGAAATACAGATTCTTTTCTAGTAGCAAATGCTTCCTCTATGCATGTTGGTTTCTGAGATATACGAAGTTGGTATTGATCAGGAGGAAGATCTTTATACCATTGTTTACGTTCTTCAAATATAGCTTCTAAAGCTTCTTTAACTAAAGAGTTACCAGCTTCATCTATATAAGGAGGCATTGACCACTGCTCTGGTATAAACAAACCAGTTTCTCCTATAGTGCCTTTTTTATCTAATAAATTACTTGTAATAGCAAACATCCCATATCTATTAGGATGTAGTATCATATCTTTTAAAGGTTGGCATTGTTCAAGATCACCTACAGAACCAGCTGCTATAAACGTACCTGTAGTCACCATACCAGATTGCATAGCTGGTCTCATAAACTCATATGTATCCATCATCTTAGGAGCAATACCTGCCTCCTCATGAAAGAAGTATGTTACAGGTCCACCCACACCATTAGTTGGATCTTTCTCAAATGATGTACCTGTAATGATAGATTTATTACCCCTGTAGGTATCTCTTCCTCCAATCCTGACCTTTATTCTTTGTTGCCATGAGAATATCTTATCAGGTTCAGATGGTCTGTACCAGGCTGTATGTTCGTTAAGGAAATTTCTATATTCATTAAGCATCCTCCAAGATCCTTTCTCAGAAATATAATCTTTAAGACTAGCTCCTATTTTATTTACAGAACCTTCTTCAAACCAATAAGCATTGATTAGTTTGGCCATGTGAAAATAAGAAGAAGCTATCTGACGTTTCTTTAGAATAGGAAGATGTTTATAATATAGTTCACCAAGACATTCGTACAAAGCCATATGATACTGAGCATCTCTCACTTTAGCAAAGTCAAAACGTTTTTCTTCTTTGTCATAAATTGGTAAAAAGTTAAGCCACATGTAATAGTCTCTAGTGACATACCATGTTTTTTCTTCTTCTTTATAAATAACTCCCCATCTACATTTAGATTTTTGTTCATCCCAATAAGCCATAAAGTCTTTACTCTTTAATGGAGCTTGACAATAATATCCTTGTTTTTGAAATTTTCTAGCTTCAATATTAAATTGCTTAGATATTTCCACAGTTAGACCATATCCCTCATCAGGACCGGCATCTTTAAATATAGAACGTATAAAATCAATAAACTCTTCACGTGTATAAAATGTTGTTAGATCCCACACACCATTATCATAAGTAGGTATTTCTATATAGTAATTACTTAATTTATTCACGTGTAGTATTTACTAAAGTTTCCATTATTTCTGACATCATATCATTAATTTTTTGATTATAATGTTTAGTAAAAGATTCAAATTCAGGATTTGTTTTTGTTAATTCTTCTAATTTAGAAGATCCTTCGTTAAGTTTATTTAAAAATAAATTAATAGGTACTTCTCCTTTTTTTAATGATTCTGCAACATCTTTCAAAAAAATTTTTTCTTCTTCTGTTTTAAATGATTCATCATTTAACATCTCATTTAATTTTTCATCAATGTTTATTTCTTCTGCTTCTTTTTTAATTTTTTCTGACATAGTATTTATTTTTTGGTTATTGATCGTAAGCTAAGTTTTTTGTAGTTCAACAACAACCACTACCTGGTTTACAAGAAGTATTTTTTATTTTTGTAGTAGGTATACCACAATGATCTTTAGCTAAACAATCTGTTTGTTTTGCAGTTAATAAAAAATTATCTCCATTAAAATCTAAACCAAATCTATTTATTGTTTCTGCTTGATATTCTATTTCAACATTTAAATCTTCATTACCAAAAAGTGGTTGTGCAGATATAATAATATTTTGAAGTTTTTGTGGTTCAAGTCTGTGTTCAAAATCATCTGCCACCCATAATTGAAGACTAACATTTTTTTCCATTCTAATAGTTCCTCCACAATCTATAAAATGTTTTGTATTTAAACCAGCTTCAGTAATGTGAAAATGCCTTGGCACAAAATTACCATTTGGTTGAATAAAGTTTAATTGAGATATACTCTTTAAATGTTGTTTAAATTCTGATAATTTCATTTTTAGTTTTTATAATTTATAATTATTGATCGTAAGCTAAATTTTGTCCTCCTCTCACTGAACTTTGTTGTTCTTCCATAAGATCTTTATACACTCCTTTAAATGATTGTCTTACATCATCATACTTTTCTGCCATTCTAAGAAGAGCAGAAGAAGATCCATCTCTACCAAATGTAAGAGTTTCAGTTGCTAAACTTTTACCCATATTATCTAAAAATATTTTTATACCTTGGTATGCTCTATATGTAGGAGTTTGATACATTTTCTCACATAACTTTAAAGCATTAGATATAAGTTCATCATCAAGACTAAAATCAGCATTCACTTCTTTCAGGATAATATGTTCCTTGTCTTCTTCTGGTACATCAAAGAAAGGATTCATATCTGGGTTGGGACAAGTCATGTAGAATAAATAAGAGTATATCTGTAAATATTCATCTGGATATTCATCCATTATATCTTTAAGAAACTTTAATGTATAACAATGTTCACTAGGAATCACTTTACCATTTTGTACATCAAATAATCTTATCATTATTCATATTTTTTTTAAAAAGTCCATATTACGTTTTGCTCCTTTAGGCCATCTACTTATCTTTGGTTTCCATTCTTCTGGAATTGGTGGTGTTAAACTTTCTCCTGTTGTAGGATTACCATACACTATTAAATCATTTTGATCTACAGTGCGTATAAGTCCTGTATGATATATACGTACAACAAACTGAGGATTAGATGTTACACTTCCACCAATCATAAACATTACAAGACAATCTCCAAGTCCTTTTGCATAAGCATCAAATGGATTATGCAATTCATGTATTGTTTGAGTGATCATAGTTTTTCTTTTGTTTGTCTTAATAAATCTCTACCTCCATTTCTAGATAATCCTCTAAGAACAGATTGGTTTTTTAATTCATCATTGTGTATCCACGTATGCCTATTAAAATGTTTTTCTTTTTCTGTTAAATAACATTTTCTTGCTCTTTCTTGTAGGTCAAGAGTTCCCATTTCAAATTGATCTAGTAACTCTGATAATAGTGGAATGTTGTTAGTTTGATTCTCCATCTTTAAGTTTTTTTAGTTTAACAGTATATGTTTCAACTCCTTCTTGGTCTTCTATCCAATCTTTCCAAGAATAATCATAATCAATCTGTCCTATTCTATTTTGCTTAAGGTCTTTTTTAAATGACTTAAAAAAATCCCACCATCTAATTTTTTTACATGGTTTAGGATCTTTAAGAGTACATAAGAACTTTTCAAGATCTTCTTTTTCTTCTTTTTTAGCTAAGAACTTTTTAATAATGTTCATTACTATTTAGCTTTTATTTTATGTTTATTATCTTCTAACCAATGAATTAGATCTATTGCTTCCTTTTTTAAATAAGGTAGGTCATATTGTACTACATCTGTGACAATAGGATTACCATAAGTATCAAGAGCAGATATAGGATTGTCAAACCTATCCCGTCCTGCCTCCTCAAACAATATGTGATGAATTGTAAGAATACCTGGAATAAGCCTAGGATTATGCTTAAGAATAATAAACAAATACATACTAAGCTGGAGAGCATAGTGATTAAGGTGGCAATCATCAAGATGAGCCACAGGAGAAGACATCTTTTGAGAGATACCTTCCCAGTTAGTAAATCCTTCAACTTTAATTTCTTTATTAGTTTTATAATCAGTGATGTGCACTTTACCATCTATCACTTCTACAAGATCTGACTGCCCACATATACCGGCAGATTTAAAATAGACCATATGTTCTGGATAGACACCATTAGTAAGTTTTTGATTAGGGGAATGTTTAACTCCATCAATTTCAATAGGTTTAAATATAGGAACTGTAGTTCCATGTCTTTCCATATTATCATGTCCACAAATATCATTTTCTCTTTGATTATGATACCATGTACCAAGATCTGTAGCACGTTTAGCTTCTGACTTCCAAGCTTCTTTAATTTCTGTAGGTGTCATTCCATACCACTTACTTTTTTTACTTTTAGCCACTTTAGATGCTATAGTTTCTGCATCAAATGGTTGCTTAAAATTTGATATAAGACTAGTGACACTTAACCAACTTATATCGTCTGCACTTGTGTATTTATGATTATGGGCTGTAAATTTTAATATACTCATAGTCCTAATTTTTCTTTTAGCTGATCTTCTTCTTCTTGTGTAAGTTCTGCTTTCCAATATCCTTTAGGACAATCAGATGATAGAGCTCTTGTCTTTAATGAAAGACTACATCCACATCCTCCTAGTTTTTCATTACAACAAGGCTGTGTTCCTGGAATCATACATCCTACACCCTGCAGATCAAAGAGAGTACACTTATTACAAACTTGCATTCTCTGTTCTGCAATTTCCTCTACATCTTCTTTTTTAAAAATACTATTTGTTAGTCCTTCTAGTATTTGTCCTTTTGACTTCCAGATTTTTATTACATTCGATCTTAGTGACATTGCTACGTTTTTTATGTAGTTTAATAAAATCTTTTCTTTCCTTTTCTTCCTCAATAGTTTTTTTAATTGTTTTCAAATTAAAAAGGTTTTCAACTGTTTTAAATCGTGCAGTCATTTGCTGCATTCCTTTTTGTTTATTATTCTCTTCCCACTTTTCTAACATTCTAATTTTCTCATCTATTTTCCAATGCTTGATTGTAAAATCTCCAAGATTAGTTATATGTAATCTAGGATGCTTTAATGTACCTAAATTTTTTCTAATTTCTTGCCAATAAAATGTAACAATATCTTCTACAGTTTTTTCTGATATTGATAGCTCATTGGCAACCTGTGGTATAAACTCTTTAGCTTTCTTTGGTCTCAACACTTAAAAATTTAAAATCAAGAAAAATGTTTCCTTGTGAATACACTTTAAGATCTGGATTTATAAATATCTTTTTCTTGTTCTTGCCTTCTTTCTTAATCAAGTTTTTCTTTTCAGCTTTAGTGAGACAATTACGTACACTTTGTGTACTAGAAAATATATCTTTAGTATGAGCTTTACTACAAAATGATGTAAGCTCTTGGTCTCCTTCCAGAGCCAAATAAGTTAAACAATCTAAGTCTGCTTCACTAACAGATATTTTATTGAGATAACAATGAGTGAGGATTTGATATTTTACAATATCCCATTTAGTCATCTTCACTCTTTTATTCACTTGGTTTACAATAGCCATTATAATTCTATTTTAAAACTTTTATATTCTTCCTTTGTTCCATTCCAATCTTTATATGTAAGAATTGGAACAGCTCCAAAGTTTTCAAATATTTTCCAGCTAGATCCCTTACGAGCTTCTCCTGTTAAAAACTCAAAATCAGAATTTGTCCCCCACTCTATAGCAAGTCTTACAAGTTCATGACCCAACCCTTTACCTTGATGACTTGGTGAGACTGTGAAACTTTCTACATTAAGAATGTTGGTTGAATCCCATGTTAATAAAATCTCACCCACCAAATCTAGTTTATCTCTGAGCCATATACCCTGGAAATTTTTTTCCTCTTGTAACATATACAATTTATATCCAGGTTCCCATCTAAGTTCTTTAGGATGTTCCTTTTCAAACTTTATGGTTTCTTTGTAATCTTTAAGTTTATAAAGGGGGGACATTCTGATTTATTTTTTTAATTTACGTTTAGCTGGAACTGAATCTTTAGCTACTAAAACTTCGTCTCCCACTTTAAATCCTTGTTCAGAAAGTTCTGGATTTTCTTCCATATCTTCTTCTGTTAGATTGTGTGGAACTGCATCAGCAGGTGGTGTGGGATTACTCATCTGAGCAATAAACCCTAAAGCTTTTAACTCTTTAGCTCTTGCTTCTGCTAAATCAGCATTTAAATTCTGAAGTTTTAACTGTACAGCTTTCACTTCAATTTGTTCACTTAAAAACTTAATTACTTCCTCTTTACTTGGAGGAGGAGCCTGTTGCTCGTTTAATTGTTCGTCCATTTTTATTTGTTTTTTTATTGGTTTATAATTCTAAATCTAATGAATTGTCATCTGACAAAGTTTCCAAATTGTATTCTTTTAATAAATTAAAGAACTCTCTATATGGAGTGTCTATTATATAGGCATCCCCCGTGTTGGTAAATATTGTTGTACACCCGTATGTAGCCATACCTACATCTTCTGATGTTAGCTTAGCTGCATCCACCATAGACATATTAAATATAAAGGGCATCCATTTACCTGTGTCTTCTATACCTAAAGAATCTATATCTTTAAGATCCATAGTGTGACAATTAAGATTGCATTCGTGTAACATATTATATATTGGTTTGTGGTTTATGTGATCTATGATATTCTGTGTAATTGGTATACTTACTTCTATTAGTGGCTTTAATCATCTGCATAGCTATCATCCTTTCAACTATACCGTCCCTAACATCTATAATGGGCACTTGTACCTTTTGTCCATACTTGTTGGTTGTTTCCCTGTAATAAGATTTCTCATGTAATGTAATGCTCATACTATAATATACTTTAAATGTTTAAACTTAACAAATTTAATAATTTTAAATTTATAACTCATTGATAAGTTATCCCCCCTATGTTAATATCCCTTAGTGTACCCCCGTGGTCCGTGTTTGAGGATGTAGGTACCTTCTAGCCAGCAGGCCCCGGCCAACATACAGCAGGGTGGGTACCCCCATAAAACTACAGGACACTTTAAAAATACAGGGAAAAAAAAGAATGCTTATCTTTCTACCAAGGAGAAGGTAGACATGGTAGAAGACAAGACAACAAGGTCTATCATCTATGTTATCTATGTTATCTATCTATCATATATATATACTATATCTATGTATTAGTATTGAACACTCAGCCAGGTCAGCTACACTCTGTATATATATAGGCTCTAATGTCCTTTATTAAATTGGTCAAGATAGGGTAGAAAGACATATAGTCCCTTGAGACCTAAGAGCTGAGAGTAAGACTCAGTTGTCCTGTTACCAACCTACGGTACAGATTAGACATAACAGAAAGGTCAGACCTCAGAGTATAATCTGCTGAGGTCATTTATGTTTTTAACAAATGGTTGGTTCCTTATAGCTTTGGACCGTAATACCACAACAGCCTTAGCCGGCAACAAGACCTCAGTAACCCGTCTATAAACTGCTGTATTTATTTCCTTTATTAATTTAGGATATGGTCACAGGGCTTATTATATAAACCTGTTATAAATAAGAGCACCATATCTATTTACAAAATGTATTTATTTCTTAACTATTAAATTAATTATTATGAAAAAGGTTTTTTATTATTCTATGCTTGTTATAACAGTCATAGGATTTCTTGGATTTATTTATGGAGTATTTGGTAATGGTACTTCTAATACAGCTAGTACATTAGGGTTGATGTTCATCTCCTTAGCAGCTGGAAGTATGGCTCTTATGACAGAACCAAAGGCTACTGTTAAACAGGAAACCTATGGTCTTAGTATGCTTATACTTATTAGTATAGCAGTCATAGTAATACTCTTTGCATCATCTTGTAGTAAGCAAGGCTATGGTTGTAAAGGCAACCAGAGTTGGAAGCAAATGACTAAAAGGATAAACAATGGGTATTAACCCGTTGTTTATTATCCTTTATCAAATTGGTATTTTTCCATCAGCCTATCGGCTGAACACCTTTATAAAATCAAGAATATTAGTAGTATGTAATATTATATTAATTATAGTTTATTAATTCCTTTATCAATTTAGTATTAATTTTTTTAACCTTAAATTATTTATTATGCTTACTTATTTTTTTAACATTGAACTTGTATCTATCAATCCGTCTTCTGAAAACGGAAATGTTGATATTGACACGGATACCGTGGAAATAAAAGCAGTTGATGAAAAAATAGCTGAAGAGCTATTAAGAGACAAGTTCAACATTTCTTCAGAATTCTTTAGTCAATCTGTCCACAGATTAGAATTTATTGGAACTCTTGAAGACGAAACCTTTTAGGTTAAGAACCCCGAAACAGAAATATCTGTTAGGGGTTCTTTATAATTTATTATTATCCTTTTTTATATTGGTATTTTATTCTTAATCATTAAAACAATTTGTTATGTTAACAAACAAAATCTCTCTTGAAGCCCTAAAACTTGCAGGCTTTAAGAACCCAACTGCCATTGCAGAAATTATTTCTTATGTTCCAAACCCGAATGTAGCTTTAGAAATGCTATTAGGTATTCACGAACCACTTAGTGTTGATTATGCTAATAGGTTCAGAAGTTACAGGAACAGCAACTACAATGACCTTGTAGAAATCATTAGCTATGATGAGTTAGCCAATAAGATTATGTACAAGAAGTACACTCAGAAAACTCAGCAGTTATGGTTTGTTACAGCAGAAGATTACAAAAACCAAGTTAACGGTTTAGCTGTTAGACCTGTCACTTACCACGATTACAGGTATGTACCAACAACAGGCTTCACTGAAACAGAACAATCTGATAACATTGACAGCTTTGGTTGGACTACACTAATCTCTAACCAAGATGCATTTGATATGCTAACACGTTGGGAAAATTGGGAAGTATTCAGAATTAAAGAGGAAGAAGTTCCTGATAATTTTGAAATGATGGCTTAATTATTTGAAGAACCTTACAGAAATGTAGGGTTCTTTTTTTACCAAGTTTATTATTCTTCCATTCGGCAAGCCGAAACACCTTTATAAAATTAGCAGTAATATATATATGCTGCTTTTTATTAATTCCAATGTATAATATCCTTTATTAAATTAGTATTTTTATTTTTTATTTTTTAACACTTAAACTCTATTAAAAATGAGCAGTTCAAAATTAACAATCGTTTCAGTTGACAATTTTTGTCAGCAAATGGGTAACACCGAGTATGTAATTTTTACTTGTCTTACAGACAAACAACAAGAACTTTCTGTTGCCGTAAGTTACAATGCATTACTAAGCCGTGGTGTAAAAATTGATTTAATAGACAGTATTATTGGTAGCACCTTAATAGCTAACGATGATACTAATATTAAAACATTAGAATTCATTACAGGTACAGATAGAGTGCAAGGTATTGTTGACGGCACTCTAATCAACAATGATCCCGACAGTAAAAGGTTTGGGGAACCTATTACAATTTTATTGCTTAATAAAGCAAATTCTACTTTGATAAAGTGTTCCACCTATATGGCAGACACTAAGGATTTAGTCTCTACCACACAGGCTAAAGTCATTGTAGAACAAACTAAAGAAAAAGTCCTAAATGCTGAGAGAAGAAAGCACGATAGACTAAGAGCAAGAGCTTCAGCCACTCCTGTTGTACTTACAGAAAAAGTTAAAGACGCTGAACTTGAAACAAACGACTTACCGTTTGAAGATTAATGTATTCAATGCCTATCACTCTAACAAAGTGGTAGGCATTTTATATTTAATACAGCACACAGAAAGTTCTTTGAACTTACGGACAGCCTTTCAGGCTTCTACCAAGAGAGTACGTGTGCCGTGTGTTGTGTATAGTGTTCCACGTGAAACATATATCAGAAGGTGTTAGCATAAGCAAAGTGTGGAAACTGGATAGTTTGTGGACATAACATCTTCTTTTTTTATTAATCAAACCTTTGTAACTAATTAATAATCAAGGGAGTGTGTAAAAGCCAGGCAACACACAGCCTATAACATCATCTAAACAGCTATTGACTATTCTATATAATAACATACGGATTAAATAGCTATAATGCACCACAACTCACTTCCCAAGGCATAGCAATTGTAAT
>Ga0209442_1000320_pt1 | contig 28941 bp, 39 predicted proteins | sample LauGreSBDMM110DD_2_FD_187565 | JGI IMG/M metagenome (GOLD analysis project Ga0209442, IMG submission 187565) | Freshwater lake microbial communities from Lake Michigan, USA - Sp13.BD.MM110.DD (SPAdes) (version 2) | ecosystem: Environmental > Aquatic > Freshwater > Lake | place: Lake Michigan...
GTTCTGGATATACAGTGATACCTTTGATCTCAAAGTATCGCATAACAGCTTCATGGCTCAAACCAAAGCCACCATAACAACGATTGATCACTACTTTCATTTTATCACCTTTGAATTATCTGCAACATCTTTATCATCACGAATTTCAATGAACACTGGGAGGAATAAAGATTCTTCTCCAGTTTTGTTCTTGATCCTAGCATTATACTTCACTGCCACGATTTTGTCAACTAAATTTTCACCCCAGTACTGCTTGCGAAGTGCATCTGTAAAACCAGATCCAACATTTACCTTTACAATACCATCTGCTGATTCGCATACAATTGCACCAAGCATGCCTACAGCTTTACCTTTACCCTCTTCAACTGCAACAATCTTCAGATCGCACTCAAGTTCTCCCTTGAATTTAATTTGCGTCTTACTACGTTTGTCTTCCCAAACACCTGAACCATCTTTAAGAATAATTCCTTCAAGACCACTGGTAAGATATCCTTCAAAGAGCACCTGTGCTTCATCCAGATTCTGTACGATGTCGCTAGTAACAAGCCAAATCTTTTTACCTTCTGACTTCTGTTTCTTAGTCAAGACTTCCAACGATGAGAATCGTTTCGAGTATGGAGTTGGACAATAACCATCAGTGAAGTATGCGTATGGAATAACATCCCAAACAGTTGCGTGTACCAGTGCTGCTTGTTCTGCTGAAATAGTACCTTTGTTTGCTTTGTTCAGAATACCATTACCAGTCTGACGATCTGCAAACTGATGGTCACCTTCAAACATTACAAGTAGTTCACCATCAAATACACAGTCAACATCACCAGCAAGTGCAGCAAACTCTTTCTCAAGATTACCAAGCAGGTGAATCTCTTTACCATTTCGACTACGGAATTCTACCTTACCACTTCTGACGATAGCGTTGAAGCGCATCCCGTCCATCTTTAGCTGTGCGTATGCTGGATACTTTATTTTGTCCACCAACTTCTGTTCGAATCCGCTGCACAACATTACTGGATACTCTTGAATCAAGCCACTCCACACGCTGTTTGCAGTTGATACTTGGACGCCACATTTCAAATCCTTCTCAATAATTCGTTCAAGAACCTTAGCATCATCTGGGCTAACAGCTTGTAGGATGTTAGTCAAGTGGTCAATAGCAGCGTTGCCAGTAATAACACGCTCACGCAAATCAAATAATGCTGGCAACATGGACTTCAGTGATGCTGCATGAGAAGTTGTGTTTGGAACATACTTTGGAATCTTACGTTGATAGAATTGCGTGAATGGATCAAGAGCCAGACGAATGACTTCTCGCAATGTGTCGTTGTTTGAGTTCTTACTCAGCTGTTCAATCTTATAGTTGCGTGACGGATTGTCGGCTAGATCATTCAGGAATTCATTAATGTTCATTTGCGTTTCAATTCTTTAAAGGTACGATAACGTGGATCGAATCCAATTGGCTTGATAAACGTCTTCACTGTTTGTGTGTCGATGTTATAGAATGCATACATCTTGCGTTTGTCGTCTGACAAATAATAGATGTGATTCGAGACTGGAGTTGTCCAGTCCTTTGTAGTCTCAACGAATGCTTTCATCAGGCGAATGCCTTGCTAGGAAAACCAGTGGACATACCACCAGTACCAGCAACGAAACCACGAGATGTTTTTGTAGTCATTTTTGACTTAGGAATCTTTCTGGCTTTGACAATCTGAATGTCTCCACCAGTCTTGAGGAATTTCTTCAATGCTTTTTCAGATTCAGTACGCAGTTCAGCTTTGGTCTTTGTTTTATAGAGCACGTTCATAATCAAGTTCCTTTTCAAGTTTGTAGATATATTATACAGCAAACCTGAATTAAAGGCAACAAATAAATGCAATGACCCTACAATCCTGAGGGGATTGTAAGTTGTTGATTTATAAGGGGATTTTAGAGGCTAGAGACCAGCGATAGATCCAGCTGGGGCAATCTGAATACCTGAGCCAAAGAGACGATTGTATTCGTTCTCCATCTTAAGATCAGCGTCTGCACTGGATGCAATTGAATTTGCATGCAGTTTGATCTTACCACTTGCGTATGGCATATATGGAGCCAAGCCAACTCCAACACCCTGCTCAGTTCTCTGCATCATAATTGATGCTGGACTTTCAAGTGTGTAATCTTTATTTTGATCCATACCTTCACATTTAGAAATAATTTCTTCACCACTAATCAATTTAAATACTTTAATCATATCATTCCTCTATAACAAGTTGTTCAATAAATTCTGCTGCCATATTCTGATCAACAAAATATCTTATGTAAAATTTATCTGCTTCGTATAAATTTTGCGCAAGAACCATTATCTGTTTGTTCTTAAACACAGATACTTTAAGGATCCACTCACCACGTCTTACAGTGATAAACGAGATCATGTTTTGGGTTATTTTTGCTTTCATCATACAAGTATTTAGGGAGACCATAATAGTCTCCCTTTTATCGTATGATTTAGATCAATTCATAATCGTCTTTACCAACACCACATTCTGGACAAGTAAAGTCAGCAGGAAGTTCTTCCCACTTACCTTCTCGTTCTTCATCATGGACATGCCCACAAACTACACATACATGTTGTTCATCCATCATAGACCTCCGAGTACATCTTTGTATGCATTAGCATGGCGTTCTTCAACTTTCTTCAAAGCATTGAAACGCTTTTCTGCTTTACGTAACAAATCACTGAATTCAGCAGCATGTCTTTCTGATTCCAGAATTTGGTGACGAGCTTCCATTGATGCAGCTAGATTACCTTCTGTCATGGCTTCAGTTTCAAACTGAGGATACATTGTAGTAAACTCATAGGTCTCTCCATCAATTGCTTTCTGTAAACATTCCTTAGTGGATGGTTTACCGATTAACAATTCAAGATGACCCCATGCATGTTGGAGTTCTTGGTCGGCAGTTTTCCAAAAATGTTTTGCAACATCTTCGTAACCTTCTTCCATTGCAATCCTAGCGAAGTATCGATACTTGATATGAGCCATCGATTCGCCAGCTAATGCACTCTCAAGATTTTTTATTGTTAAAGACATATTATTTCTCACTTATGTTTATAGTCTCTCAGCGACCTTATCATATTCTTCATTAAGAAGTTCTCTCTTACCCTTCTCTTTCACTTCGATTTTCTTTGGTTTCTTGTGTTCTGGAATAATTCTTTCCAAGAATACTTTGAGCATACCATTGAGCATCTCTGCATCCTTTACTTCAACTTGATCGTTGAGAGCAAATGAACGAGTGAAAGCACGATTGGCGATACCTTTGAATAGGTAATCAGAATCATCTTCCGTAGTGTTCCCTTTGATGATCAATTTATCACCATCAAGTTCAATATCAATATCCTGCTTACCGAATCCAGCAACAGCCATCTCGATCTGGTAATTATTCTCACCAGTTTTCTTAATGTTGTATGGAGGATAGTTAGGAATATTCTTTGTCAAATCATCATGCATCTTTGCGATGCGATTGAACTGATCATCAAACCCAACAAAAAACTTATCAAAGTCTTTTAGATGAGCACCCCATGTCTCTGGAACAAATTTTGTAACCATGTTATTCTCCTTATTGTTTAAATGCTTGGCGTGGATCAAATGCAAGGGCAGAAGTGCCAACTGTAGTGAAAAAATCTACAGTGGTCTTAGCCATTGTCTTAGCAAATGATTGCTGAGCATCAATGTAAGTCTGGAGTTGGGATTTAATTTCTTCGTTTTCCACGCAGGTGTCAACGAATTTTGTTTTGATACTGCAAATAGTATCGATGGACTGATTAATAGCTGATAACATATTGTCTCCTTTTCAGCGAGTAATAAAAATGCTACCCCGAAGGCATAGCGGTTTTCCAGCTTACCTTATACTGGCTCGAACTTTCGTGTCGAGGGTGTAATTACACGGACGCCTTATACCGTAGCGACGAACAGCCCTAAGGTGGGACTCTTAGCGATTCATTACGTACATTGTTACTTCGAATCCGAATCGCATATCTGTTGCTGTTGGTGTTGTCCAAGCCATTTTATATCTCCTTAAAGTTAAGTTGTCCAAGTGGACTTATTACTTATAAGATTGTCACAGAAAACACCTAATGAAAATCATTATTCTTAGGTAGTTCTACATTTATTTATGCAGCTGGAGCAGCTTCTTGAGCTTTCGCCATTTCAGCTACTTGTGGTTCACCCTGAGATTTAATTTTATTAATTAGAGTAGCGATCTCTTCAAAAGGATGCTTACCCAAAGAACGAAGAATAGCATTTACTTCATCAACACTCAATTCAAGTTTAATATTCATTTTGATTTCTTTCCTATGTTATATTTTGGAACTAATTCCCACTGGTCTTTTTCTTTGTAAGAGACCACCTTAATTTGAGACAAAGATGCTTTCTGTTCTGCCTGTGTAGCAACTAGAATCTTTAGAAGTTCCCAGTCCTGAAGCAATCCAGCAATAGCATTTCTGCGCTCGATATCTCCATTAGTGATATTTGATTCTTTACCATCTAATGCAAATAATTCTTTGAAGTGTACAATGAAGTATCTACCCTGCTTATGTAAAATATGGCAAGATTGATACAGTTTGTTTTCTTTTCTGGAAGCGATCCCGATGCGGGTAAGAGTCTCACGGACTTTTAGAAAGTTGTCTGGCTCTGGCAGACTCACTTCAAGCATCGACTCTGGTGTCCAGTCGTAGTAAATCATTTCTACAGTCATTATTTTCCACCTTTAAATAATTTTTCTTTTATCATAGTCATTTGGTCATCAGATAAAATACTCAGTGCTTCACTGGCTCTTTCTGATGAGTAACCAAAATACTCTTTTACTAGAGCCATCGATTCACTTTCGGTGTCTTTCTTAGCCCACTTACTGAATCTCTTTTTCTTTGGTATACTATTTAGGAAAAAATAAAACTGCCAGTCCTTTGGGATACTAGCATTACGATTCATCTCATTCGCATGTAGAATCGTATCGGGGAAATATGACAACCCTCTATTCACTAGGAATGCAGAGTAATCTTTCGAAGCTAATGGATCTTCAAATAAATCTTTCTTTGTAGTGTTGATTGCATTAACAAAATCAAATGGGCTCATGATAGGAAACCGACTTCGATTAGATTCTCTTCTTTGACAGCAAACAACTTTCCAGGAAATCTTGAACGTAGTGATTTGTCCAAGTCTTCTTTAGAAGTAGCCTGAGCCAAGAATGTTTTATTCTCTTCTTCATAAACGAAGAAGGTTTCATCGTGCTTTTCAATCACAATCCGAATATAGTTATCTGGAAGGTCATCATCTTCTTCCATCTGTTGATGGTACTCAAGAAGTTTTTGCATTTTGTGTTTTGCAATTACTTCTCTCATATGCCATCCAAACCAGATAGATAAAATCATTGCTACTAAGAGTACAAGTATATCCATATCGTCCTCACTTGAATTTACACTGAGCCATAATTTCAGTCAGTGCTGCCATAATATTTAGTTCATGGTCAGCCACAAATGCTGCTTTGTACTGATAATCAGCGAGGATTAGTACGAGTTGAGGGATACTTGCTTGGTCAATATTAGTTGATGCAGTATCATACAATTCTCGGAAGAGTGCAACTGTATCGGCATCAGAGTTCTTAGCAACCCACTTACGTGTTTCAGTGAAGTCTTTTTCTTTAAGAAGTTTTACCAAACCCTTAAATGATTCCTGAGACATGTTGACCAGAATACCAGAATCAATCTTACCTGATACTGAATATCGTTGGAGTTCATTTAGAATCCTACGATAATCTGGAAAGTGTTTTGTGATAAGTTCAGCAACAACCTTTGGGTCAAACTCAATGGACTCTTGCTTAAGAATCTGCACTGCACGTTTAAAGAATGCAGCTGCGATCTCCTGCTTGTCTTTACTTTCGATCTTGAATTCAATCACAGCACAACGACTGTGGATTGGTTCAATGATACGATTCTTAAAGTTACAAGTCAGAATGAATCGGCAGTTGTTGGCAAACTCTTCAATGAATGCACGTAGTGCTGGTTGAGTCGAGTTGGCTTGCAGGTAATCAGCTTCATCTAGGATGACAACTTTCTTGGCATCAGTTAGACTCACAGTTGATGCAAACCCTTTGATCTTAGTTCGGAGTGTATCAATACCTGATTCTTCCGAGCCGTTAATCATTAGATACTCTGCACCAATTTCATTACAAAGTGCTTTAGCAATTGTAGTTTTACCTACACCTGCAGTTCCTGCAAACAAAAAGTTAGGCAACTCTCCTTGAGCAATATACTCTCGGAAAGTTTGTTTAAGAGTTTCTGGAAGTACACAATCATCAATCTTTTGTGGGCGGTATTTCTCCACCCACAGGAACATCTCATCACGAGAATCAATCATAATATAAGTCTCTCAAAATTAAAATTCAAATGTAGAATCTGCCTCAACTGCTACGTAATAAACCAAGTCAGTGGATGGTGACTTGAAGCGAGAAATTTTCTTGCTTGAGATACTGACTGCATAATCTCCTGGAAGCATCTTCAGGTTTTCTACTTTCAAGTTTACCTTGAATGTCTTGTCAGTTGTACCGACAGATTCGCTGAACGAGTTACCAGTTGCATTCTTCTTATCACCAACAACTACAGTGATTGTGCTACCATCACCAACGATTGATACGTCGGAGGCACGAAGAACAGATGCAGTTTTGCTAATCATATTCATCATTACAGCAGACATATTGAAGTTGATTTCTGCGTCTGGGAATGTGATTGCTTTCTGTGGTGCAGTCAAGACTGATGCGTCAGCTGCATAGAATTTAATGTTAGAGCTACCCTGACGGATAGAAACATACTTGTCTTGGAAGTCCAGATCTGGATCATCGAACAAAGACATTGCACCCAAAAATTCATTTAGGTCATAGATGCCGAAGTCTGGGAAGGTTTCTGTGACAGTTACATCTGCCATCACGTTCTTCTGTCCAGAGATTGTGGCGAGTTTGCTACCGCTCTTCAAAAGAAGATTGCTGTTAATGCCAGCAAAGTTTTTAAATAGGGCGACTGTTTCTTTACTTAATTTCATTTAGTTCTCCTGTTCAATGAATACATTACTATGTATAAAACATTATACCCCAGAAAGGGGTATTTGTCAAATTATTTTTGCATCATCAAAGCATTGAAGTTACTAGGAACGACAATAGTTTGTACTTGGCCATTCTTAATACCTTCTGAGATATTCAACATAGCCTGTGCTTGCATAAACTGAATAGATGCACCAGAGTTATTTGCCAATGCTGCCATACGACGACTTTCTGCTTCGGCAGTTTTGACTTCAACTTCCTTCTGCTTCAATTCATTCTTAGAACGAACCAATGCATTAGCAGATTCAACAACGCTATCAGCTGGAACAACATTACGAATCAGCACTTGGCTAATTGTAATAGATCCATCCAACTTTTCTTCTGCTAGATTCTTTTGGATCTCTTCTTGAATAAACTTCTCCATGTCGCTTCGGTTATCTGCCATATCCAATGCTTCATATTTACGAGCAGATTTATAAATCGCATTACGAGCATTCTGTACAATGTAGTTGTACATCACATAAGTGTCACCACGAAAATCAGCATGGAATGCCTTATTCTTAGTTGAGTACAATTCTGCTACACTTTGTGGGTTAATGTTGTAAACAACTACAGCATCCAAATCTTTCATAGTTGAGTTGTCCTTGGCCACTGGGGTCATATTCTCCAATGTGACATTAACATCTTTAATCGGGAATGTCAAAACATCACCAATTAATACCTGATTGAACGATCCTGGAAGCAATTCGCCTGACTGAACCTGCTTGTCAAATCCAACACGAACACCAACTTCACCAGTCTCGATACGAGTACAACCAGTAGCCAGTGCCATGGATGCAACGATGGCAGAAATTTTCAAAACACTTTTCATATCAAATCCTTAAAATAAAACAACAAAAGCAACCATAACACCAAGTGTCAATAGCGAACATAACAAACTAAATGAAAGGATCTTAATTAAATCCCACTTCTCATGCCCATTCAGTTTTCTGAAAGCAGGGATTACAAAATAGAATCCAGCAAACAGAATAGCAAACAATAACCATAAACGAATCATTTTATTCCTTCGAATACTTCACATCATGCTCATAAAGAAACATCAGGCAACACATTGCATGTGCCAAGTGATTCTTTCCAGTTTCGGGATCGTTTTGCTCTCCCTCTTTCCATTCCCACAGATGTCTCTGCAAGGCATCGTAATATCTTCGTTTAGCATCAGGTACAACTTTCCAGTTATCTGGTTCGTATTTCTCTGCTCCAAAAGTAAGTATCTCTACTGTTGCCTTCAAAGCAAGTGGTGGCAGCAAACCATACTGCAGTTTGCCACCATCAAATTTACGACCACCAGTAGTTGCTGTCTGAGATGCCTTTACAACATCATTCTGCTTCTTATCGGTAGCCATAATTTCTCTTAGCTACGTTGTGCAGTGAATGCAGATGCACCAGCGATAGCGTTTGCAAGACGAACGATACGCTTGCTTGCAACACCGATACGGTACTTAGTAGTTGGTGTACCATCATGCAATTTAGATGCATTAGAGTAAACGCAATAACCTTGCTCACGTAGGTTACGAATTGCACTTGCTGGATGTGCAATACCGAAAGATGACTTGATCTGTTTTGCAGTAAAAGATTTACCACGACTCAATTGATTCAAAAGCATTTCTTGTTTAGACATATTAACTCCATTATTATAAACCATCAAATAAAAAAAGTCATTCAGAGGGATGGCTAACCTCTGAATGACTGGGTAAAATTATAACTTATACTTCGATACCATTGTCACGCAGAATCTGATTGAAGTCTTCTACATCTTCGTCATGAGAAACTGATTCCTCGATGATTCGTTGTAGACGATTAGTCTCCAATGCATCTTCAGTTGCTTTGGCTTTGACTGCTGGCTTAGATTTAACAACCACAGTCTTAGCTTTAGCAAGTTTCGCAACCTTAGCTTTAGCTTTAACAACAGGATTCAACTTGGCAGTCAGTTCCTGTTTGTATGCAGAAAGTTCTGCATCAGTCGGGATGGGTAATTGATACACACCACGCTCAACTTTGTTCTTGTTGAACAACCAGTTGGGATAACCGATCTTCTCATTCTTAACACCAGCACGTTGATCACGCAGAGTGTAATAGATTGAGGCACATTCCTTCAACGTAATTTGTGGATCTTTCTTGTACTGTTTATTGGATTCAATAACAGCTACCACAAAACGCTTTTGGGCGAGGGACAGGTTTGCAAATTTTAACATAATCATTTTCCTTTTAAAGTTTCACAAAATTTCACAACAGAACACATATTATACCGCAAGATTACATAAATGTCAAGCATTTATTTTTCCCTGTAAAATCAACAACTTAGAAGGGGATCTCATCCTCTGGACTTACAGGCTTTATAGTCTCGGGTACTACTTCGGGAGCAGGACTTGCAACTTTGTCGTACAGGTCGATAAAGGCAGTCTTGGTTGCCACATCGAAACGATTGCAGCAGAGTTCAACAGCCTTAACACGATCTTTGAAAATCGCAAATGCTCGAACAATGTGGATCATACGACGAGTCGTAATTGTTTCGTCCACACCACCATCCTCGAAAGTGCGACGAATTGCATCAGCCCACTTCACGAGTGTCTCTGCAAACTCTTCATCAACGCATGAATATGTCTGCATAAGATTCTTGATAATCTTCACTTCAACTTTTGAAGAAGGATATTCTTGGTTGAAGGTAACAGCAAATCGTTCCAAGAATGCTTCGTTCAATACGTTTGTACCGATGTAACGACCATCGTCTGAACCCTTACCCTTAGTGTTGGCAGTGGCAAGGATGTTAAAACCCTCTGCAGGAATGATCATCTCATTCTTCAACTTGAAGTAATATGGCTTACCTTCCAAAATTGGTTGCAAGCAAAGCAAAGTGTTTGCAGAGCCAGCATCAATTTCGTCTAGCAGCAGAGTTGTACCAGTACGCATAGCGATGAGCACTGGACCTTCGACTACTTTAACATTACCATCTTCAAGAGTCTTCGAACCAATCAATTGATCTTCGTCAGTCATCATGTTAAGGTTAACACGAATCAAAGGACGTTTGTGTTTGGCACAAATTTGTTCAACCATCGTAGATTTACCGTTCCCAGTTGGACCAGAAATGTAGGCAGGATAGAAGATACGTGACTTGATGATGCTTTCCAAATCAGTGTAGTTGCCGAATGGAACAAAATTAGAATCCTTGGCAGGAATCAATGCATCTGTATCATTATAGTTCACCATAAAAGACTCTTGTTTTTTAGGTTTGAGTGCAGTGTTACCTGCAGTCGGAAAGTCAACTGGTGTGCCACCTTCAATAGCGTACAGACCACGACCAGCTTTGGTCTTCATAAGCCATGTAGGATACTTCTCCGTATTCATATGTGCCATCGTTTCCAGCAACTGTGGTCGTGACACCACACCTTTCTGTGAAACTTCAGGAAACAGTTCGTACATTTTAGCTTCAAACATACCACGAAACACCATATCGGATTTTGCCATCACATTCTCCATAATAAAAACCTTATTTTACATCAAACACAAATTAATGTCAACAACTATTTTACGTTGTAAAATCAACAACTTACGCAACAAGAGTCACGAATCGGTTGAGAAGCACACGGCTAGTCTTCTTGACATTGAGATACTTACCGAAGTTCTTTGCAATTGCTCTTGCATTCATATCGGCATTCGTTTCCAACTCACCTTCTTCAATCTTGGTAGAATGTTTAGTGATTAAGAACAATTCGTCACGTCCAGTATTCTTTAATGAAACGAATCCCTCTTTCCTAAACTCTGCTCTCCAATTTTCGATAAGGCTGTAGCGATCACCAGCATACGAAGGTAGATTGCAATTCATCACAGTGTCCAACTCACGACGACCACTACCACAAATATGAAATCCAACAACTGAGATACCATAGCGATCTTTAATCATACGAAGAATCATTTCAGTTTGCGGAGCACCTTGAGATGACAATTCATATGTTTTCTGAGTCACTTCATCTTTGATGAAGTTCTTCACCTTAAGACGTTTGTGGCTATTTTCTTCATAAGTCCATTCACCCATTCTACCATTAATACCATACAAACTCTGGCCATCACCATCAGTCAATGTAATAAAAGTCATTTTCTCAATGTTGTTATTCTTCATATATGTTCCAATATTTTGATAACACCATACCAAAGCCTCATTCAATGGAGTGCTGCTAGTGCTATATTGATCATTCATCTGGAATGAATAGTGAATCACACGTTTAGCCATCATGTTGAATTCGCTAGTCGTCATCTTGCTAGAGAAGAGTTCCAACAAATTGAATTTTGAAGTTGCGTTGTTGAGTAGATTCTCGCCAGTCTTGGTGCGCATCCATGCATTATATTTTTCATACTCTGTTTGGCTATCAGTAATATCTTTATTATTATAACCATTAGTGAATGCAAACACACGATATGGAATCTGTGTACGATTGCAGAACATAGCCAAGTTAATAACCTGTTTCAATGTATCAATCAGAACATCATTCATTGAACCAGACCAGTCCACGAGCATAATCATGCCATGGTTTTTACCCTGTGGCAACATAGTGACACGTTTGAACAAGTCATCTTTCAGTTTGTAGGAATAGATTTTAGCCATATCCAATGAACCAATTTTAGAAACCTGAGCACGTTTGTAAGTCTGAGCAGACTTCTTCATCTCAAATTCTTTGACCAAATAGTTCACAGTGCTGGAAGATTCAGTCTTGAATTTGGTGTACTCAGCGAGTTGTCTTTTAGCATAATCAGCACGTTGCTGTGTATCCATATTACGTGTGTAACGATCGTATGCATCTGTGGCATACCATGCTTCTGGAGTCAGTGTCTCACTCAGAATACGTTTGTAACCGATGATTGGATCTTTAAAATAATTCTTATCAAATTTCCAATATTCGTATACAGTACTTGTGTCAGCTAAGTCTTCAAGTTTCTTGGAGAAATTACGTTCAGTCTTAGACTCTAAGTCTGAATCAGAGACTTCGTTATTGGTATGTTTTTTAGACTTAGAATTTCCATTCTGTTCTTTTTGTGGTTTAGCAGCCTGACCATCATCTGAGTCTTCATCAATGTCTTGTTCATTACCATTATCAAAATCATCGTATTCACCACCACCATCAGGATCATCATCTTCATTCTCATCTTCTTCCACTTGGTCAGTGGGGTCTTGTTTGATGCGCTTCTTACGTTCTTCCATCTGCTCTTTAGAAAAAGCATAGATGTCATTGGCAAGTTGAATTACTTCTTCGATAGTTTCAACACGTTCAGCACGATTGACAAATTGTTTTTCTTCAGGTGTGAATGTAACACCACACTGGAAACCAGCTTTGAAATACAGATTGATTTTGTCGATGAGCAACAAGTCATCGAATGTTTGGACTTGTTTAACACCAAAGAAGTCACGATCGTTCAGTTGTTTGTAACCTTCATTCATGCGCTTACGCAGACCAGGATATCTACGCTTCATCAATTTCTCGATGCGTACATCCTCGACAATGTTCAGATATGACATCATCTTCACGTTGTCTTGAATTGGTTTTAGATATTCTTCACCAGTGTAAAGTGCATGACCGACTTCGTGACCAATCAACATGTCCTCAATCTCTGGAGTCATGTCTTTCCACAAAGGTAAAGTTAGCACACGTGACTTGATGTCAAACGATGCTGTTTGTGTGCGTGCACGAATAACTGAAAGGTTTTCAGTCGCAAGAAGACGTGCAGATAAATCTGATGCTGTAGTTTCCATATTACTCTCCAAATGCTTCAGCCAATTCATACTCAGTCAAAAACTTCTCCATCCGAGCACGATCTTTCAATTTTAAAGGGAGGATACTTTCGACATCATCAGGTTCAACAGTGAAACCATAGTCATCATATAAACACGCCAACTCAAAGTCACTGAATTCACTCCACTGGTTTTTCATAACAATCTCCATAATTTATACGTTATTATACACCATGCCTGAATAAAAGGCAAGTGTTATTTTTCCCTGTAAAATCAACAGGTTACGGAGGGCTAGGGAGTTGCAATAACAGAGAAGTCATTGCGTTTCTCGAATTTAATGACACTGCGGAATTTGTCAAACAACTGATCACCTTTGTGGGAGATAACGAAGATGTTGGTGTTCTCTCCAAATTGGTTCATCAGATTCAAGAAGTAATCAGTTCCAGCTGTATCCAAAGATGAATCAAAGATCTCATCAAGCAACAACAGGTTTGTGTTCACTGAGTTCTTCATCTTTGCGATCTGTCTCCATGTGAATAGGATTGACAAGTCGATACGCATCTTCTCACCTTCAGAGAAACTTGCATATGTAAAGTCATCTCGGAAACGAGACTTCACATGTTCATTGAATGCTTCATCAAGTTCGAAGTGAATGTAAGCATCCATTGCTTGGAGATACTTATTGATCAACTTGTTCATCACTGGAAGATACTCACGAATGATTGCTGTCTTGATGCCAGTATCTTTCAATAGAATATTAGCAACTTCTTCGAGATTGCGTTGCTCTTGCAGAGAAGTTTTCTGTTCAATCTTTCCAATAGCTTCTTTGGCTAGATCTTTTAGTTTGCGTTTCTCTTCATCGACATTGGTTGTATCTGCTTTGGATAAATCAATCTCGGTCTGTAGGTTAGAATTCATTCGATTCAACAGACTGATTTTATTGTTCATCGTAGATAGTTCGATGTTCTTTTGAGTGATTTGATTTTGAACATTGTTAATGTTGTTCAGGTCTAGCGTTAACTTACTAAGAATGGATTCAAGTTCCTCAATTCGAAGATTGTTCTCATCGATCTTTGTATTCAAATCAGTGATAACTTTATTCTTATGGTCTTCTGAGATATCCTGTGAACAAGATGGACAGGTTGCATTCTCTTCGAAAAACTCATGGTGTTGATGACAGTGTTCTAGTTTGGCATTGATCTTACTCTTGATAGATTTTGCCTGTTCAATCTGTGCATCAATAGATGGCTTCTCTTCAGTAGCTTTGGAAAGAAAATCAATGTCAGAAATAAGAGAACCAACTGATACTTGAGAGTCTAGAATTTCTTTGTTGTTATCATCAATCTTGGTAAGTAGTGATTTAATCGTATCAGTCTTAGCATCAGTCATAGTCTTGATCAATGTAGTCTGACTATCAACTAGACTCTTGGCTAGATTTATTTCTTGTTCGATACGAGAGATAGTATCTTTCGTGTCGTTGATCTTTTCCTTGAGTAACTGATTCATTGTAGAGAAGATTCTGATATCAAGAATGTCTTCGATGACATCACGTCGTTGTGACGAAGGTAGTTGCATAAATGGAACGAAAGAAGCAGAGCCAAGAATAACTACCTGAGTGAATGTCTTGTAGTTCAACTTAAGAATCTGTTGTTCAAGAACCTTTTGATAGTCACGTGAAGCTGCATCCTGATTGATCAGTTCATCGTTGACATAGATCTCAAAGATGTTTGGTTTGATACCACGAACAATTCTATACTCTTTGGAATTGATAGAGAATTCAATTTCAACAATACAACCCTTACCATTGATCGAGTTAACCAACTGTCCTTTGTTGATGTTTCTAAATGGTTTTCCAAATAACGAAAAGCACAATGCATCTAAGATTGTGCTCTTACCTTCACCATTCTTACCGATGATAAGAGTGGTTTGTGATTTGTTTAATAGGACTTTGTTTGGAGAGTTGCCAGTAGATAAAAAGTTTTTCCAAGTTACGCTTTTAAATACAATCATTAAACTACCTCAATATTCACTGCTTCAGTGTACAATGTTCTCATATAGGTTTTGATCTGTTCCTTATCAACATCAGTGTTGATCGAATCAACATAATTCGATAGGACAGATAGTGTGTCTTCAAGATTAATTTCCTCACCAATCTCTCCATCTTCAAACTCAGAGAGATCCTCAATAATTTTAATCTCATGGCATCCTTTGCTATACAATTTCTGTATGAATTTATCAAACTTGTAGAAGTCTGTTTTGTTAACAACAATCAACTTAACATACATATCTTTTAAATCAAGTGAATCTAAATTGATGGGCTCAACTTCTTTGTCGTTGTACTCGACTCGGGCAAACATAGTGTATGGGTTTCCAATGAATTCGAGGTTTCTTGTTGCAAGGTCAAACAAGTGAAACCCTCTGGTATCATTGTAGTCTTGCCAAGTGAGTTCATAGGGATTTCCGAGATAGTAGATATGTCCATCGTCACTTTTGTGATGGTAATGCCCACTAAAAACCATATCAAATTTATCGAATGTTTCTTTAGCCAATCCTTCATGAGATTCCATTCCTCTATACATAGCGAACCCATTGATTTCAAAATGACCCATACAGATCTCAGCATCTGTATTCTTCATATGATCTATACTTTGTGTATAGTTATCAGGACAGATCCAAGGCATCATACAAATCTTTGTACCATCAATAACAATATTCTCTGGAGAGTCAATCACATCGATGTTACCATACTCAGTAAGAAGTAAGTCTGGTGAATTTACATCATTGGTGTTTTTATAGTAAGTGTCATGATTGCCAGCCAGCATATGAACACGAATGCCACGCTCTTCCAATCTATCAAAGAACATTTGTTTTGCTCGTTGCAGAGAATAGAAATTAACATACTTGCGTCTATCAAAAGTATCACCAAGAATAAGAACAGTGTCAATCCCAGATGCATCAATAGTAGGAAAGAAGGTATTGTCATAGAATTTTTGATAGAAATCTAAGAATGCTATACTATCATTACGAGCACCAAAGTGCTGGTCTGTAATAATCGCTACCTTCATAGTTCGTCATACCCTTTACCGAAACCGAAATAAATGTTCCATTTAATTAATGATATCGTGATTGACAATTTATGTGGGAATGTATCGATATAAATTCCCAAAGAAACACCATGTATCATATTGATTTGAAATTTTGGACCAGCACCCATTAGATAAACCCCAACTTTCTTTCTTTTGGTTTATGTGTTTGCTGATTGAATACATCAGCAATAGAATAATTTTCCATTTCTTTACCACGTGGTTTAGCTGGAAGTGTAACTTCCAATTTATTAGCAAGAACATTCGCTTGCTGCACTGTCAGTGTATCAAATGTAATGATATCAAAACAACGTCCTGGACGAACCAGCGCAGAATCAATATCACGAATACTTGGAAGATTGGTAGAGAAGACCATCTTCTTTCCTTTGGTAGTCACAAGACCATCACCAACATTTAAGAATCGGTGCATCATTGTGTTACCATCATTACGTGATTTTAAGAATGCATCGCTGTCTTCAAGAACCATAATGTTAGATTCATCTTCAATGAAGCGAGCAAAGAATCCATCTTTCTCAAGAATCTGTGCATCGTATGTAACGATGGCAGATGAACTTGTATGTGCAAGTAGACCACGAATGAATGTAGTCTTACCAGTTCCAGGTGGTCCAATCAACAACAGAATGTTTGCTGATGATGCCATATAACGATCGTAATATGATTCCAGTGTTTCACCTTTAAGGAATGGATACATTTCTGCAACTGGCAGACGATCACGATTCAATGGTACATTACAAGAAGCACCATCAGAAGAATACACCCACTCGATATATGATGTAACAACATCAAAATTGTTCTCAATGATCTCAACCATATCGTCACAGAAGTCTACATCACCAACTGCACGAACAGTAGTTGAGTTTGAGTTAACATCAAACTTAATATAGTTCAATGTTTCTTCTTCGATGATAAAACCATTCGATGAATTACCCTGCACATAAAGGTAATCATTGTAGTTCTGCTCTGCCCATTCAGCCCACTTTGCACGATTGCAGAGAACAGTTGTCTCACGATGTACTGTTTTCTTACCTGAGTCGATTCGATTCTTAAGAATCTCAGAGATTACCAAATCATCTAAATCACTAACACCTAAAAAGATTTTATCGTTTTCCATAATTTTATTCAAGTTAAATTGACCATCTGTTGCATCCCACGTAAACCTTTTTATAGTACGTCTACTTTGTTTATTTTTCTTTATTGGAGAACGTGATGTTCTTGACCTTACTGGTCTTGATTTTACACCATGCGTTCTAAGAAACTCAGAAAAGTTAAAGGATCTCGCCATTATCATCGTCTTTCATCATTATATCATCTTCCAATTCAATAAACTCATCTAAGTTCGTTTGTGTTTTCTTTTTCTTGGCTTCTTTCTTACGTTCAATGAAGTCATCAAAGTTACTATTGTTTTGCATAAACTCTAAGTATGCATTGTGAAAATCTCTATCGTCTTCATGGTCTTGAAGTTCGAATGCCTCGAATGGCATATTCTGTAACAACTTACCTTTAATGTAAGTTTGTTTCTTTTCTTTTGCTATGCGTCTTAAAAATGCATAGTAGATAATCTGTGTGAAGTAAGAGAAAGGATTGTTCGACTTGGCTGGATCAAAGTTATCAATATATTGAATGCAGTTTTCTATTCCATCGAGAATCATATCATCTCGATAGGAGTAATTTATAAAATTGGGTTTGTAAGAGAGGTGTGTAGCGATCTTTAAGATGCACTCGCCAATGTAGTTACTGATGATTGGCTTTGGAAGGTTTTTCTCTTTTGCTTCGTGTACTTGTCTTCGATACTCGGATATCGCAACTAAGAAGTCTGCGTTGTTAACATAATGGGTGGCCATGCGATTGGAGTTCCTCTATAATTCAATATAGCATAAGTATACATCAACTGCTATAAAAAAGCAAATATCATTTTATTGCAAAAATAAACTTGTCTTGCGACTTGAACTCTGGTATAATCCACAGTGTCTGTGGTTGATGAGATAGATTAGTTGATTGTATCGTTTCCTTCGATAACAAACAAAAAGTCTTCTTCTGCAGGTCTGCTCTCTTCCATGACTTTATTATTCTTACGAATGCGTGGTTCAATATTCAAACCAACTTCCTCATGGTCTGCAACAATCTTTTGATAGTGGGGAATGAATAGATGATGCATCTTCTTCACAAACATTAGATTCTTTTTATCTAAAATATAAGAAGACGAATCTTCTGCAAACTGGCAGAGAGGAGATGCAGTGATGTGTTCTCTACCTGTTTCTATTACTGGGATAGTTCTAATGCACATTGGAGATTCAACTTCAATAAAGTCTTCATCTTCAGATTTTAAAACAGCCATGATATTCTCACCACTTACTAATTTCATAACAACATAAAGTTCATTGCCTGTTAGCATAAATCTACCTCTACTATTTTAATTGTAAATTCTTCTTCGGCATACGTCTTGTAGCGTTCAGCTGCATGATTCAACGTATGATTCTTCCATGACTTCCAATGCAAGTCATCGGCAATATCAAAAAGATTACAATGCGTCTTACCACTCTTCAATCTTAAACCACGACCTATCGATTGTAGGTTGCGGATTTTGCTTTTGGTTGGCGACGCAAAAATAACATTCTCAAGCGAAGGTATATTAATACCAGTGGAAAAAGTTCCATACGATGCAATAATGATAGCATCTGACTCTCCCTCGGTGATATGCCTAATGGCTTCACGATCAGTGGTGTCAGTTCCCCCGTAGACGAAAAATACTTTTCTCTCAGAGTGCGCTTTCTCTTTGATAAGCTCATACAATAATTTCCCATGCTTCTCAACATACTGGAACAAGACCAAAGTATTACCATCGGATTTTATTGCTAGATTGCGTATAAATTTATTACGCTTTTCGTTGGCGACTAACCAATCCATCTCTTCTTGGTAAGTTTTGTTCTTACGTTCTTTACGTATGTCTTCATTGTATTTAAGAATGATAGACATTATATTTAGTGAAGATAATCTTCCTGAGTCCATCAATGCTTTGGTGGTGGTGACTCTATGCACCATTCCGAATACACCTTCAAGAACTAAACGATGTATCTTTTTATTGTCAAGAGTACCTGTTGTACCTATACGATAACGAACATTGTCCATCTTTTCCATGACACCGATTAAAGACTTAGCTTTAAACTGATGTGCCTCATCGCCTATGATACAATCAAATTGTTTGAACCATGACTTTGGTTGCAGATAAATTGACTGCCATGTAGTAATAAGAATATCACTGTTGAGTTGTTTAGTGAATCCACTGTAAAGTTTTTGGCAATGTGTACCAACATCCCATCCATTAATAGATGAGTAGTCTACAAAGTCTGCATGGAGTTGTTCAACAAGAGATGTAGTTGGCACTACGATGATGCATTTTCTTCCAGCCCTTACATGCCAGCGAAGAATAGAATAGATGATGAATGATTTACCAGATGCTGTTGGAGATAGTAGGAGTGTTCGTTCTTTATCAAGAGCAGTAGTTATTGCATCAATTTGATAATCACGAATTTCAATTTTGTCTGGTAGGTTTAAACCACGAACAAATTTCTCAACAAGTTCTTCGCTGATACCATTTGTTGTATTGAAATCAGATTTGTGTGTTAGTTCATATCCATTACGTTCACAAAACTTTTCAACATAATCAAGCAGACCAATGTAAAGAGTTTTTCTTACTTGGTCATATAAGCGAACCTTACCATCCCACAATCTAGCTTTGTATTGTGGAGTGAATCTAGCTCCAGGATATTCATATGTAAAGAAGTCTGCGAGTTCCTGTTCAATACTAGGATCTCCAAACACTCTCATATAAACTTCATCTAATTTTTCAACAGTTAACATCACATCCCAGCTAAGAATTTTTTCCATTCAACAGCAGTTTTAATTTGCCAATCTCTGGCTTTAATTTGCTGCATAATGGACTCTAGAAAATATATCATTGTTTCAAGATAATCAATCTTTACTCTTAAAGTATTTAGATCAGAATCTCCTGACAGGAATTCATCCATCTCATTCTTTAATGGTTTAACACCCTGCCATTGCGCCCAACCAAGATCGTTTAATTCATCACGTGATAGTTCACCACGATAGTAGCGAAACTTATTCTTGCGAAGAAGATTGTAGTCTGATTGGAGTTTTGTATGTTTTAGTTTAACTTGCACAAGAAGTTTAACATACTTTGCATGGAGTTTTGGAGTAGCAGTAGATTGCTCACCGAGATAGTTATCATCGATGGCACAGTCTGCATCCCATAAATCTTGGAGTTGTTCAATGTTCATAATATCCTCATATTTGTTTACCGCATTATACAGTAAACTTACAAAAAAATCAAATTTGTCTTACAAGAATTTGTAATAACCGTATCTGAATGTAGCATTGCCTACTACATATTGCACGTCTTGGTTCGTAGATTCAAATACAATTGAGTCTATCGAAACTGGAAACAAGTCATTGAATTGCACGATCTGTGATGGAACATTAGTTCCAGAAAGAATCTGCAATGTTGCGTCAGAATAGTTTCTTGCTAACTCTGCTAAAGCACCACGCTGATCTTGATTTACAAAGGTTATGTATTGATCATAACTCTGAGGAAATCCAAGAGCAACAATCCAGTTATAGATTGCTTTGTAGTTAGCCATGTCAGAATCAACTAAAAACTGAACAGTCAGTTGATCATATGTTAATGTCTCACCTGGAATTGGTTGAGTATTAAATGGATTACCAAACTCTGGTGCTCCCAATGTAATTCCAGGAAGATTTACCTGTTGGCAAAAGTAAGACATATCAGGCAATTTGCTGATGCTGAACATGAACCCATTAGGTGATAATGGAGTTATGTTGTTTGGGATAGGACAAGAAAGTGTATTAGCCATACAATTATTTAGTCAAATAAAAAAGGGAGACATTTCTGTCTCCCTTAAAACACCGCTTCTTAGCGTCGGTTTATTACTCTTGATTACATCAAGTTAGTAACTTTAACACGACGGTAGTAGTAGTTTTCGTCAGCTGTCAAGCCACCAGTACCATCCAATGCAACGAATGGGTTAGCAACTAGACCATAACGAGTCTTGAAGCCAATTTTTGGTTGGAAGCTGTTAGGATCAACTGCACGAACCATTTGTAATGGAACGTATGGGCAGTAGAATAGACCAGCATCAAATGCTGACTGACCTTTGTAACCAACTACGAAGAACTGGTTAGCAGATACGTTTGCAGAATATGGATCAACATAAACTTTGTACTTGCCATTTAGAACACCAGCAAAAGTAGTAGAAGTGTCATCGATGTTCAATGCACTGTTACCTTGTAGAGCAGGAGTGTAGTCAAGAACACCAGCCATCGCTAGAGCAGACGCTACGTCAGCTGAAGTGATGATGAAGTTACCACGACCACGACGAGTTTGTTGACCAATCGCATTTGCTTCACGTTCGATTTGGAACATCAAGCCTTTGAATTTTTCAACAGACCAACGACCATTAGAGTCAACGTCCAAGTCGAAAGTACCAGCAGTAGCTGTACCGATTGCAGCACCAGGTTTTGCAGTAACGTAAAGAGTACGAATAACTTCACGATTGATTTCAGCAAGAATCTCTGTTGAAAGAATGTTGCTCAATTCGCCTTCAGCGTCAAGACCATGAACTGATTTCATATCTTGTGCTAGTTCGATTGAGTATTCTGCTTTCAATGCACGAGTCTTAGCAGTAACAGAAGTCTTTTCGATGCTGAATGCCATTTGACCGAATGAACCATCACCTTGGCCACCTTGACCTAGACGTTCACCATCAGAAGTAGCAAGACCAGTACCAGTAGTGAAAGTACCGCTAACTGGGTTAGAACCAGCATGAGTACCAGTACCAGAGAAGTCTGAATCAGCTTCGTTGAAAAGTGCTTCAGTACCACCCATAGTGCTGTAACGTGATTTCATTGCGAAAATCAAACCAGTAGGTTGAGTCATTGGTTGAACACCAGCAACATCATAAGCGATAAGTTGTGGCATTGCACGACGAACCAAGCTGATCAATACTGGATCAAACTTAGCCATACCGTTTGTGTCTGGATATGAACCAACAGAGTTTGTTGGTGCTGTTTCGTTCAACTCACCCATTGCTTCGTGACCACGACGTAGTTCACGTTCTTGGTTTTCTAGAAGAACAGCTGTAACTTCTTTAATGTAGTTGTTCTTAATTGGAGCAGATCCTTCATGTTCTAGGATCGGAGCCCACTTTTTAACTAAATCTTGGCGATTTTGTTGCATTTTAATTTCCTTTATTTATTTTTGTTGAGTGCTGTTAGATAAGCTGACATAGTAGGATCAACTTTCTTTGATACTTCTTCTGTCAAGTTTTCTACTGGAGCATCTGTGACTACAGATTTAACACCTGAAGCAACTTTGGTTGTGAAATAATTTTCACGGATAGTCTTAACTTTTGTCTCAAAAGATTCAGCATCTTCGTAAGAAAGTTCTTCAACAAGATTATTAAACTTTTCAGTTTCAGTATCTGTCAAACCTTCGCTTACTGTCTTAACGATATCACTACGCTTTTGTTCTGCGATGGTTTTATTCATCTCAACATTAGCTGATAGTTGTTCATTAAGTTTTGCTTCAAGTTCTTCGATCTTAGATTCCATTTCGCCTAACACGTCAAGACGTTCTTCTGGAATGTCAATATAGTGTTCTTCGAATAAACCTTTCAATCCGCCAATAAATCCTTCAAGAATTTCTGACTTCATACCACGCTCAAGGGCAATTTCATTCTGTGCAATCCACTGCTCGGCAATATAACCGAGATATCCATCAACCTGTTCAACAAGTCCCTCTGTATTCTGTGCTACTTGCTCGGCAAGTTTAGCTTCGAATTCTTCTTCGATACGTGCAACTTCTTCTTTAACACGAGCCATAACTGCTGCTTCGTAGATAGTAGTTGCTTTATCTTTAAACTCTTCTGATAGGTCTTCACCATTAAATAGTGCAGCCATATCTTCTTTAACTGTGTTACCTTGACGAATAACTGATTGGTCACCAGCTGCTGCAGATGCAGTAGCAGCATTAGGCTTCTTAGAAGTACCACCTTCAGCTTCTTTTTCGTCTTGCACGTTGTTACGTGCATTGTCTGGATTAGGTGTTTCGCCACCATTCGGTACAGCGTTACCCTGACGAATTACTGACTTGTCACCAGCTTCTTCATCTAATTCTTCATGTAGTTTAGCCTTTTTAGATTCGGCTAATAGTTCTGCAATTTTTTGTTCGATTGACATCGTGTTCTCCTATAACTGGATAGTTCTATTGAATTATTTATAAATTATCTGATTTTACTCAGGAAACTTTGGAAAGCACGTACTTTGGCTTCCTCTAAATTACGAGATGAAGTTTTCTTGATTAGAGATTTAACTTCTTCTATATGTCTTTCCACGTACTTTCCATCAACAAATATCCACTCTTTATTTTCCATGATACCTCTAACGAATGCATCAGGTGCGGAAGGATCAGCAACAATATCAGCTGCAGTAGACAGCATAAAATCGTCTTGAACAATTTGAACACCTTCGTTATTTGCTTTCAAAGAACCAAGTGCTCGACTAGATACTCCAAGGTTTGCTCCGCCATCTAATAGACCACGTGCAATTTGTCCCATTGGTGTTTCTAGAATTTTTGCTCTGCCGATATAGTTAGTGCCTTCTTTACGTAGTGATGTAATCAAGTGTGATACACGATCAAGATTAATTGATGGAGTATCTGGATGACCTAACTCACCATAAGCACGATTTTTTTCAACATACTCTTTCATATAACGACCGACTTCGTTATCCATAATTGATTCTGGATACATGCGACCATTACGATTCTGTAGCTCAGATTGAAGGAATACACCTTCAATAAAATATTCTTTACCTTTTCCTAGCTTTGATTCAACTACAAAGCTGGTTTGATCGAAGACTTCTCTAATTAGTTTCATGTTAGCTTCCTACAACAGATTCGTCATCGTGTGCACCGAATTGTGCAGTTTCGATCTTAGGTGCATAACCACCAACTTTGCGTAAAATTAAATAACATTGTGCTTCTGCACCAGCGATTGTGACAACTACATCGCTTGTGTTTTCAATTGTATCAACAAAACCATTTCCTGCAGCAAATTCCATATAGTCTGCGCCACCACCTGGAAGTGTTAATATGTTAACTGAATTTCTAGTGATAGTTATTGTAGCACTAGGTAAACCTACCCACTGAACACCAACAATATTAACTGTCTGTGTAGCACCATCTAATGCTTGTGATGCTGTTAAAATATCAGTTTGTAGATCAATAGTTGCAGCTGCTGCAGTGCCTGCGATTTTAACAACTGCTTCTTGTGCAGTATTTTTTAATATTGTTTTAACAACTGCCATTTTATTCCTCTATTCGTTCAAGCACATAAAAGAAGTTTTCTTTACTCTCTCTCATGTACTCGATAATATCTGTTTGATCTTGTAATAAGTTATTTAGGAACGCTTGGGTGCGCTCGCTAATTGCTACAATTGAATCATCATTTAACACATAGTGTAGTTTATTTTCAACCAAGTTGTCGAGTTTATTTAATTTTCTAATCTCTTGGACAACTGGGTCTATAGTAAAAATTTTAGAAGAAGCAAGACTAATATAATTTTCTATTAGCGTATCTGTTACTTTAACATCATGGTATTCTTTGATGATATGAGCAACTGTATTGTCAGATAAATTTTCGTATAAATCTTTTGATACTTCTTGTTCTAATTTTTTAGCAATATGTTCTTCTTTAATGTGACGTCTTGCTTCTTCTAAAGTCTTAAATTTAGTTTCACTTCCATCGATCAATATTACGTTATGGTCATTCAACATAATGTTATGACCATAACAGCGAATATGTTCTACGATATTCGCTTTGATTGATTTATTGAACTGGTGATATCTCATTACTCTGCAGATTCTTCTTCTGGAGATTTAAACATACTTTGTGCTACTTGTGTTCTCATATCTTCTAGTTTGGCAGATACTTTCTGCGCCATTGCAGCAGAGAATGCATTTTCTGTTTCAAGTGCATCGCCAGCAGCGATAGCATTTACTAATGTGTCAATTGTTTCACTCATTCAAATCTCCTATTATGTGGGTTTCTTTTTAGCAGGTTGTTGCTGTTCTTCTTCAGGTTGAATCATATTCTGTTGCATATAGTTATTAGCAGCAGTCTGTTGCATACCTTGTTGCATACCTTCTTGTTCAGCATTAGACATATGAAGTTGTTCTTCATCGTCAATCTGCTTTTCAATCTCTTCAATCTGATCGTCGTCAAGACGCAGAATATTTTTACGAACCCATTGCATTGAATAGTACTTACCAACAAATGGATCAATCTGTTGTAGAGTTGCCATACGTGCAGTTAGAATCTCAGCATCTTTTAATTCGCTATAGTGATTGTCTTCTAAGAAATCATACTTTAGATTATGAGCGATATCTTCCCACTCGTCTTCTCTAATAATGTTCTTAGCAACCAACTGCACACGAAGTGCATTTGAAATCAATACAACAAATTTCTTACGAAGTCTAACGATAAATTTATTAAACTTAACTTCATCACGGCTAATCTCTGTTGAACGACCAATTGAGAACCCTTGTTGCTGTTGCAAACGAGAGATTGGAACATTCAATGCATGGTATAATTTACCTTGGAAGTATTCAATGTCTTGAATTTCACCGAGATTCTGACCACCTGGAAGTGTAGTAATCTCAGTACCTTTACCACCTTCACGACGTGGCATCCAGAAGTCTTCCATCATTGATAGATGACGACGATCATCACGTGTTTCACCAGTGGTTGCATCATAAACAATCTTATTACGGAACTTGTTCATAATGTCGTTAACGTATTGTTCAGCTTTTAGCTTGGGTAAGTTACCCACGTCAACATAAAAGATTCTACGTTCAGGCGCACGGCTAATGCGATAGATGACCAATGAATCTTCGATCATCTTCAATTGATTAACTGGCTTGATTGCCTTATGAAGATAAGACATCATCATACCAGTATTTGAGTCTACATAACCAGATGGTGCATAGACTACAGAATCAAGAGCCAATTTAACACCCTGTGTTGTCTGCTCAGTAATTCCTTTATCATTGTAAAGGTAGTATTCTTCTACAGTCTTTACAACTTCAACTCCCTTTGGAGTTCTTTCTTTAATGATATTTTTGATCCTACGAATCTTACGTGGATCAATATATCTTAGTTCCTGAATACCTTGTTTGGCATTTGCTGGATCTATAAGAATTTGATAATATAATCTTCCATCAATATACCAAGAGCGGAAGATTTCATGTGCTCTATCATTAAAATGTAGTAGCTTTAAAACATTATCAAACTCTTCTTCTATTTTCTTTTTAATACCAGATGATACTTTAACCTCATCCATCATAATTTCGATAGGACGTTTGGCTTCATCTGCAACAATAGCTTCGTTAACAATGTCTTCGATAGCACCATCACAATCACTATACTGCGATACTTCACGATAGCGACGAATTAAATCATTCTCGTTTTTAATTGTACCTTCGAGATCCATGACCATACCGTAATGCCCACCAGCATTCACGCCAGTGTTTATTACGGTTGCGCCTGTCTCGACTGGACTCGGAGTAACTACACTTGGTAGATCCGAGTCCTGCTTGCGTTTTATTTCAAACCCAAAAATCTGCATTATATAAACCTCAGTTAATTATTAAACAGGGATAGTGCCGATTGGTGTATCAATAGAAACATTAACACCAAATCCAGCAGAAGCTCCAGTGTTTGAAGTGAAGAAGTTGTAAGTAAACTCTACATCAAACTGTTCAATTGCATTTTGTTGTTCAAAGTCAAGTCCAACTGCAGAGATGCTAGTTGGATAAGCATCGTGGAATTTGTAACTCTTAATAATTGCACCATTACGATCCAATTGGTGAACATTCAAGTCAACCTGATAGTCAGTAGGGTTAACACGACCAGTAGTCGAATTATAGTTTTGAATACCAGACTGCCACTGTTCTAATGAATTACGGATACCGAATGTTGTATCATTGTAGATTGAGATAGTCCATGGTTGGAATGTTCTCTCTCCAGCAAAGTTAACAGGACGTCCACGATACAGAACAGGAATGTTTTCAATTGTAGATCCAGGTAGTTGTGCTGCTTTACACAAGAATTGTGCTCTTTGTCCAGCAACCACACCTAGAGTAACATATGACGGAAATGTTAGTTCTACACGAAACTGATTAGGGCGAGCACCGCCCCCAATCATCTGTGCTTTAAAGTCAGCAATATTTGCCATTTATTTCTCCTTTGTGTTCTTTCTATTTATTCTTAATTACGCACCGATTTCGGTAAAGCTAATGCTTGAACGAGCAGCAACGAAGTTAAGAGTAATATAGTTGATAGAACGATTTGGCTTAACAAAGATATCTGCAACAAATTCATTGCTGTCGATAACTTGTCCTGTATTGTTTGTCTCATCACACTTAACAACGAAATCAGTAATACCACGACGACCTTGTACGTCACGTAGGAATGGCTCTACTAAACTCTTGAACTGTGCACGAGTGAATGGGTCGTTAAATTCGAACAACTGGAATTTAGCTGCTGTTGCAACTGCCTTCTCAAGAACGATGAATAGACGACGAACATTGATACGATCGAACGCACTTGGTTTTGCCAATAGTGTTTTATCGCCATAAAGAACAGTACCTTCTCCTGGGAATGAAACAACTGGGTTAACACCAGCTTTGTACAACATATCACGTTGTGTTTTATTTGGATTGAATGCTAAGCGAACAACATTCTTAACTTGTCCACGATTCAAACCACCTGGAGAGAACCATGGGTCATTGTTGTAGTCAGTACGAGCACATAGACCAGCAATGTCACCATTCAATGGAACATAACGGTATACGTCATTGTAGCGGTCGTATTGATATTTGTAACCAGAATCCATAACAGCGTATGAGCTGCTTGGTAGTGAGTTACGGTATGCAATAATTGCATTTTGTTCTGTAGAACTAGCACCAATGATAGGATCACCGCTAGAAACATTCTGTGGAGAAACAAAAGCCACGCAGTCTAAACGAGATTCTGCAACAGACTGAATAACGTAAGTAGCAACAGTAGTTGATGCATCACCAGCCATAACTAATGAAATGTCATACTGTTCTGCGTTTGCTAATAGTGCATATGCATTTTGTTTTGCAGCATCAGTAACAGCCCAATCATCTGCACCGCCAGTGAATGAACGATACTGAGAAGCAGTTAATGATTTGTATGTTGAACCTGCAGCAGCTGTACCCCAGTTAACTGTACCAGTTACGCTAGTAAGAGCAGTTGGATGATCCATCCACCAGATCCAGTCTGAGTTAGTATTGATTACGCTCTTGTAGTAGTTGTTTGTACCATCAGATTTTCTAGCGTCAGATGCTTTTGATACAAATGCAAATTTTTCTAGGATAGTACCAGCAGTACCAGAGATACCACCATCTTTGTCGAAAACAACGATATGCATCTCATCATTAGAACCACCTTGGCTTGTTGCCCAAGTAGATGTAGATGGAGCAGCATCGAACAGAGAAGCACAGTCAATAGTAGAACCAGCAATAGTAGCTGTCCAACCAGTAAATGTATCAGCATCAGCGAAAGCTACAGAGATAGAGTTACCTTTAGAACCTGGATATCTTGCAGCAAATTCACCAACAACACCCTGACCAGATGCCCAGCTTGCTAGGTAGTTAGAACCATTGTTGATCTTAACACCAGCACTTGCAGCATAAACTGCAGTAGCAACTGCTTGAGTACCAGTTGGAGGATTAGCGATTGTTACGTTTGGAGCACTAGTATAACCAGTACCAGCTTCAACAAGAGTAACTCCAGTGATAGAAGAAGAACTAATAGTAATAGCACCTACAACTGCTGCAGTTGTATATGTACCAGTAATAGTTACTGTTGGATTATT
>Ga0209442_1000321_pt1 | contig 28835 bp, 24 predicted proteins | sample LauGreSBDMM110DD_2_FD_187565 | JGI IMG/M metagenome (GOLD analysis project Ga0209442, IMG submission 187565) | Freshwater lake microbial communities from Lake Michigan, USA - Sp13.BD.MM110.DD (SPAdes) (version 2) | ecosystem: Environmental > Aquatic > Freshwater > Lake | place: Lake Michigan...
AGCTAATTCAGCAGGTGTTCCACCACTGGTAAAGCCCATTTTTATTTCAGCTTCAGATGACAAACTAATGCTACCTTTGTAGGTGCCATTCGCCATACCCAATGCATTACGATTACCGTTCGAAGCAAAAGTAATATCGTCGCCTGATTCATTGCGAATCACTATGTTGCCAGCATTATCCAAGGCTGCACTGACACCAACATCGGCGCTGTTAATCGATAAAAGCATCTCTTCCAAACTAGCCGAACCGTTACCTGGCCATACCAACTCGCCATTAATTTTCAAACTCGAGGCTAGTGATACTAACCCTGCCGGTGTTTTTATAATATTTGATGCAGTGACTGTTACAGCAGGCGTCATCTGTCCTTCAGTTTGCGAATTAATCCACGTCGCGATATCGCTAGCAGTTAAGTCTTTACCTGTATCAGGCAAACTATTGAGTATGATGTTGTTTAATATAAGAGCGCTACCAGCGATTGAACGCAGACCTGCAGGAATCGTGCTGCCTACCATCTCCGCATTCAGTGGAACGACAGGTAATACGGCGACATAATATTTTCCTAGTGGCTCGCCTAATGCGCTCTTTAATGGATCTAAATCACCGACTTTGCCTTTAGGTCCAAAACCTAGCGTGATTTCACCTTCACTAATAAGCTGTAACTGACCTTTATAGATTTGAGCATCTGCAGTTAATGCATTACCTGTCTCAGCACCTGGATTGTCAATTTTTATATCTGCACCAGTATCATTGCTGATGACTAGTTCGCCACTAGCTTCATCTATCGCTGCACTGACGCCGGTAGGGCCAGGTGGATTGTTAATAGCGCTTATAAAATCATCGAAATCTACAATACCATCACCATTCACATCGGAACTAGTATCATCAGCACCCTTCCAAACTTGTACACCATTAATTGTTAATGCTTTATTGAGGTCAATGTTAGCAAGTGAGGTGCGTGCTTGTGTCACTGCACTGGCGGTGACTGCGGGTGTCATTCCTTTGGTTGCACGATTTATCCAAGTCACCATATCACTAGCTTCAATAGTGTCTGCTTTAGCTGGAGTACCTGGTGTTAATGCTGGTAATACTTTGCCATTAATGGTGTAACTTTGAGCTGGAATTAACTGCAAACCTGCAGGAATGGTCAATCCTTTAGTAACATTTTTCAGATTCGCAGTAGGAAAAACAGAATGTGTATCGGTAAACGCTGCATCTTGCGCATAATGGGTAGAAGGCTCTGCTTTTAATCCATAAAATACATTCAGCTGTTTATAGCCTGATTGATCTGAAAGATTTAGATACTCTTTAGAATAAGTTGTACCAGGTACAAAACCATTTTCAGTTTTGACGATGGATTTCAACATGTTGTAGTCTGGATCTTCAGGGTCATCTTTCAGCGGCGAACCGATTAAATGACGGCCATCACGCGTAAAGACTTGAATTTGCTGCTGATCGCTAGCGTTATCTAAATACAATGTCCAGTTATCACTACCTTGTGTGAGTTGCCCTAACAATAAATTTTCTGGCGCAGCGATACCTGCACTAGGATCAGGATTATTTTTAATAACCTGAGATAGAGGCTTAACATTTGTGTTGCTGGTATAGGAAGGCGCATAGCTTAGTACGGCATCTACACCAGATAAATTCTTTTCATTTTCAATCACACGAAAACGTGCACCTGCCGCAATTCGTGTTGTGTCTGTGATCGCAACTTTTAAACCTTCTGCAGCCCTATTAATTTGAGTGACTGCACCGCTGGCCTTGTCTGTTCGATCAACTGTTGTAATAACGAATAAGTCTTTTCCTAACTCACCATGGGTATCAATTCCACTGCGTTGTATTGCGTTGACTTCATTGGCTAAGGTCTTTGCTAAAAAATCTAAGTTTTCAACTGAAGGTTGTAATACCTGCTCACGAAAATTAACTAAGCCACCTAACTCACCATTACCTACCCCAATGATAGGTTCAGCATTACCGAAAGGATCACCTACAATCGTAAAACGCCCCATATCAGCCACATCAAATTGTGCACCGATTTGTAATGTGTTCTGACCATTCAAAATTAAGCCTGAACCAGTAACAGAGCCTATACCTACATTCACCGACCCATTGGCAGTGGTAGAGACAGAAATTTTTACTAACTTAGATAAGTCATTGAGCAAACGATCACGTTGATCAAGTAATTCAGGTGGCTGTAATTCTGAGAGACTCTTTCCTGCTAATTGACGGTTTACTACCGCTAACTGGCTAGAGAGATTATTGATTTTATCGATCTTGCCATTAATTGATTCACGCGTTTCTAGCTCTATCGCACCTAGCTGATCTGAGAGTTGATGAAAACGGTCTGCTAAGCCTTCGGTATCACGCAAAAACTGTCCACGTAAAATGGTGGAAGAAGGATCGGTTGATAAAGAACGTGCCGATGCAAAAAACTTATCCATTGCCGGTGGCAACCCAACTGTCTCACTACCCAATACATCAACCACACGATTAGTGTAAGTAACTAAAGGCTCTTGTGTAGCGACATCACTATTACTGTTACGCAGATTTTGTTCTAAAAATTCATCATAAGCACGTCGCACACCTGCAAAATTACTTCCCGTACCTAAATATACATTGCCCTTCAACGCAGAGGGATTTTCTTCCAGCTTACTCTCTTGACGTACGTAGCCTTCAGTGCCGACATTAGCAATGTTATTACTGACTGTGCCTAAGGTGCGCTGATACGCAGAAACCGCAGCACTGCTAATGTTGAAGATATCGCTCATTTATCGAGCTCTCCAACTTTGCTAACACCTTCAGGTTTCACCGAAAATTTTTCTGGACGAATCAAAGGAATCGATGGCTGCGATTGATTCACCGGCAAGGATTGCTGCGGTGGATTTAACTGCAATGCTTGTTGTGGCTGTGGATTGTTATTACGTTCTCTGGCTTGTTCTGCAGCGAGTTCAGCTTGATTGATATGCTTAACTAACATATCAGCTACACCCATCGAGCCTTTTTTCGCTAGCGCGACTGACAATTCTTTGTCATACATTTCTTCAAATGTTTTAGTCGCTTCTGAATTGCCCATGAGATCATCTTTCTCAATCGATTCACGCATAGACTTAAGCATCATCTGAATCATCATGGCCTCGAACTGTGTCGCCGTCTCTTTGGTTGCTTTACCATTTTTCTGCGATGCCTGACCACGCAGGTTACCCAGACCAGCAAAGTCCATGTATGACTGAGGATTGTTCGAGATTTCAGCCATTTAAATCACCACTAAATCTGCACGCAAGCTGCCAGAACTTTTTAAAGCTTCGAGTATGGCAATCATTGCGGAAGGAGAAGCACCAACCTGATTGACTGCATCAACGATCTGACGCAAGTCCACACCCGGTTGGAATAAAATCATAGGCTTGTTAGGTTCAGCAACTGTGATGTTGGCATTTTGAACTGCTGCCGTTTGACCTTGTGAGAATGCATTAGGCTGACTCACTTCATTGGTTGCTGCAATCGACACTGAAATCGTGCCGTGTGATACAGCAGCCGCTGTGACTTTCACATTACGACTGATGACGACAGTGCCAGTACGAGAATTCACCACCACACGGGCTGGTGCTTCACCTGGAATCACATCTAAATTTTCCACCATACTCATAAAAGCTACACGTTGTGAAGCATCAGCAGGTGCGCGTAAAGAGATCGATACACCATCTAAAGCACGTGCAGTATCTGCACCAAAAGTTTTATTGACTGCAGCAACGATGGCGGTTGTAGTCGTGAAGTCTTGTTCACGAACATTCATCATCACAAATTCTGTTTTTTCAAATGGTGTATCAACAATACGCTCTACTGTTGCACCGTTAGGAATGCGTGCTGAAGTTGGTACACCAACCGCTACTTTAGAACCAGCAGCACTAGCATCAATACCGGTGGTAGTAACAATGCCTTGCGCTAAGGCATACACTTCACCATCTACACCACGCAAGCTCGTCATAATTAAAGTACCACCACGTAGGCTACTCGCTTTACCCAAGGTACCGACATTGACATCAATACGCTGACCAGGTTTAGCCATGCCAGGTAATTCTGCTGTGACCATCACTGCTGCTACATTTTTAACATCAATTCGTCCTGCTGCCGCAGCTGATCGTTCGAAGTCGGATAAATTGCCATCCATACCTACGCCCATTTTGTTAAACATGGCGCGGATTGTTTGTACGGTAAAGACATCGGTGCCGTCACCGGTTCCTTGCAAACCAACCACGATACCGTAACCGACCAATTGATTGGTACGAACAGCAGCTAATGATGCGAGATCTTTAATACGATCTGCCATTGCGTCTGATGCAAAAGAAAATGCACAGACTAGCGTGAGTAGTTGTCGGTATAAGGAGGATGAACGCATGCTAGTCATCCTTAGAAAGGCCAGAATTTTAGTAAAGCACTGGTACCCCAACCTGAGCGCGTTGCATTCGCTAAATCGCCTACTCCGCGATAACTAATTTGTGCATTCGCTAAACGACGGGACAACACGGTGCTATTGGCACTCACATCTTCTGCACGAATAATGCCGGATACCTGAATCACTTCACCGCCTTCGGAAAGTGACAATTGTTTTTCACCACGCAGCACTAAGTTTCCGTTCTCTTGCACTTCTGTCACTGTGACAGCAATAGAACCGGAGAGTGAAGCACGTTGATCTGCTACGCCCCTACCTTTATTGGTAATACTTGCGCCAGCGGTGTTAATGCCATTTGTAATGTTACCGATACCACCTAATCCCGAGATCGCAGTATTTAATCCTGCTGGTACTGCATCATTAGTTGATTCACGACTTGTTTCATTATTTAAAGTTCTGGCAGCTTGTGTCGATTCATCAAGTAAGACGGTAATAATGTCGCCGACTTGATAATCACGACGACGTGCTTGCCACATATCGGTATTAGTGCTGGCGAAAATTGCACCTGTTGGCAATTTAGATTTATCGCGAGCCACTGGAACCACCGGTGCAAATGCAGGCGTATGTGCTATTGGCATAGGAGCGGAGCATGCTGTGAGCATGGCTATTCCTAGCAGCGCCATAGGCGCGAATATTTTTTTCATTACCTTATCTCCAGTAAGTGACTTGGATTACATGTTGTTATTCAAGAAGCGCAGCATGCCGTCGGCAGCAGAAATCGCTTTTGAGTTAATTTCATAAGCACGCTGGGTTTCAATCATGTTGACCATTTCTTCTACGACGTTCACGTTCGAAGCTTCCAACATACCTTGCTTAATTTTGCCGGCTGCCTGTGTGCCCGGATTGAGTAATGCAGGCGCACCACTGGCAATCGTTTCTTTAAATAAGTTATTTCCTAATGGCTGTAGACCTGATGCATTGACAAAACGCGCAATCTGAATTTGACCAATCTGCTGCGCACCACCACCTGCAAATAGTTCAGCTGTGACCAGACCATCTTCACCAATCGTGATAGAAGAAGCATTGGCAGGAACAACAATCGCAGGCTGTAAAGGCTGACCATTACCGGTGACTAACTGTCCTGTATTAGATAATTTGAATGAACCATCACGGGTATAGGCAATCGTGCCGTCAGCCTGTGTGATTTGGAACATACCCTCACCTGCAATCGCCATATCGAGTGCGTTTTGGGTGTTGATCATGTTGCCTTGCGAATGATTTTTTTCCGTTGCTAGAATACGAGTACCCGTACCAAGCATCAAACCAGTTGGCATTTGTGTCGCAGCAGCAGTCTGACCACCGGCTTGACGTACGTTTTGATACAAGAGATCTTCAAATACCGCGCGGTCGCGCTTGAAGCCTGTTGTGCTGACGTTAGCAAGGTTATTCGAGATGACAGTTAGACGCGTTTGTTGCGCATCCAGACCTGTCTTAGCTACCCACATTGCTGCATCCATGGCTTACTCTCCTTTAATTCTATTCATGCACGCAATTAACGTGACTTCAACATACTCATGCCAGATTCATCTAGCGACTTCGCTTCTTTAATGAATCGAATTTGCGATTCAAAGGAGCGGGTGTAATCAATTAATCTCACAACGGCAATCACTGGATTGACATTACTGCTCTCGAGTGCTTGTGGTGTGACAGTGACGGGTAAAGGACCGTTAACAAAATCACCGTTCGGTTGTCTAAATTCTGGTTGTGGACGCATCAAGGCATCTTCACGACGTTCAAACGTCATTCGGCTAGAGTCACGTAACATCAATCTATCGATCAAAACCGATGGCTGTACGCCTGGTTGATTCAAGTCACGTGCATAGATGTCACCTTCTTTGGTGATCGTGACATCAAAGCCAGACGGTATCGTGATGGGATTACCTGCCTGCCCTAACACCACATTGCCGGCACCGTTTTCCAACACGCCCTGACTGTTCACACTTAAGTCACCACGACGTGTAAAACCTAAGGTGCCGTCTTTACCTAATACGCCCAACACACCTTTTTCATTGATGGCAATATCAGTAGAACGACCGGTTGCCATTAAGGTACCGGGCGCCATAGAGACTGCATCCTTTTGTTGAATAAACGGTTGGATACGTGAGTCAAAACCGTCACCCTCTGCTTTCACAGCGGTCATAGCACTATCAAAGCTGCGTTTAAAACCGACAGTCGAGATATTCGCCAGTTCGTTATTGAGCTGTTCGCGCAAGAGGCGACGCTCATTAATCGAAGCCAGCGAGGTAAATATCAAGCGATCCATGTCGGTTCCTTAACTACGCTTTCTATCCTTAACTACGGATGTTAATAATGGCTTGGGTCAGCGTATTGTTGGTTTCAATCGCCTTCGCATTGGCCTGGAAATTACGTTGTGCTGTAATCAATTCCACCAGCTCTGTCGTTAAATCGACGTTCGCTCTTTCCCTAGCACCAGCACGAACCGTGCCAAAGCCTGCGGCACCGGCTTCACCGAATTTCGCATCACCTGATTTCGAGGTGGAGTAGTAGCTGGAGTCACCAATCTGACGTAAACCAGTTGGTGAAGCGAAGTTCACCAGAATGATTTTTGCTAGTGATTTTTGATTACCGTTTGAATAACTGGCTGATACCAATCCATCATCCGCAATGTCGACACCAATCAAATCACCTTCTGGGCGACCATTTTGGTTTTGTTTCAACACCGAGAATGGTGAAGAGAATTGGGTGGATGAACCGTAGTCAATCGAGAACTGCAACGTCGCACCGGAATTACCAATGGTAGTGCTCTTGAATTGGGTTGCTGTCTCTGGCGACTTCAAATTACCGCCGGTATCAAAGGTCAACTCACCTTTGTCTAAGAAAATAGGTGACCACAGTTCACGGGTTTCATCTTCTGAAAACGCACCAGGATCTGAGGTCTCCAAACCATCACGGTCTACATACAGTGGGAAGCCATCACCATTCATCGCTTGCTTAGGCTCCAACCAACGGCTGGTGCTACCACGTGCACTTTCAATATTAGCTAAACCCCAAATACTGTTAGCAGACACTTTTAAGAATGAGTTATCACCAGTGGTACCTGTGGTGAAAGTAAAGTATTTATTATTGGTGCCTGGTGTTGTACTTATACCTACCTTCACACCATTCACTGTACGACCAAAGCCATCAGCGAGTGAGTTAATACGGCGTTCCAAATCTTGTCGGAATTCTTCGATGTTGTAATCCGAACGCTGTGGCATTTCAATCAAACTGGTCACGTTATCAACGGTGACAACGAACTGATTATTAGAACCATCAACACGGAATTTATTGTCGAGGTTAATACCAATCGTATTGCCGTTTAATATCGCAGGCTCGGAAGTAATACCACGCAATGGAGTAGATGAAGTATCTGTTGACACACCATCAACACCTTGAGGAAACCCAAATAATGCGCTAGCTAAAGAGCTTGCATTAGAAATCTTAATGCTCGAAGTATCACCAGTCGAGCTCGATGAAATATTAAAGGTACCGCTAGTTTCTTCAAAGGTGACATTGATACCATAGCGATGATCTAATGGATCCAGAATCGTGCCGCCATTTGGCGTCACGGTGGCGCCGTAGGTGCCTGTCAAAGGATCAACGGCTACTTTTGCAGTTGGCAAATCAAATAACTCATTCTTAATTTGACCAGGCGCTTGCAAAGAAATCACTGCATCATTCGATGCTTTGAATGTGAATGAACGTTTAACTGGGTTGTAACCTACTGTGATTTCTGGATCGCCAGGTTGGTTGAAAACATCATGAATTTTCTTTTGCAGTATTGCGACTGAGTCAGTAATGGTGACTGCTTTTAAATCGGTGACATCACCGATGGTTGGGTCAGGATTTTGTGTAATAGAAATAACATGTTCAGTACCATTATCCGTAGAAATCTTGAACAGACTTGCTGTATCAGGATTTGCTGTTGAAGATAAAGAACTAAAATCGAAATAACGCTCATCACCATAAGATTTGTTGATCACATTGGTGATTTCACGTGCGAGCTCCACACCTGTATATTTTTTCTCAGCCGTGAGATCTTGCAAATAACTTAAATCGATTTTGATATCTTGTGAGGAACCATCTACATTCAAATCAAAGGTAATAGCTGCTGCTGCTGCATAGGATGCAGTGACCGTAATATCAGGTGCAGTATCATCAACCTTAATAACACTGAGATTACCAGTCACTGTGTCATACGTTGCTGTGTAAGTAGGATGCGTTGCATTGGCTTTGGTTATTTCAACTGCCAACAATTTCAATGTACTGGCCGTAAATGTCGTAGTGCCATCATTAAATGAATAGGACTTTGCACCCTCTACTTTTGCGTATTCAATTATCGAATCTACGTTTGGACGTAAGAAGCTGACATCAATATCTTCTACGTTAGCTGCATCGGTGGATGTTAAGGTAATTGTCTTAGCATCTGCTGTTCCTGAAGACCAGCCAACAAACGTACCAGTAAATGTACCCAGTAGAGTGTCTGGTAAATCTGATGAAGACATGCCGTCGGTTAAATCAGCAAATAAAAGTGCAACATCTGCGGCAGTTATTGCTTCACTCGCTTTAAACGTCAAGCCAGCAACAGTAACCTCATCATCTGCCTTCATATCTTTGAAAGTTAATACTACACTTTCTTCTTCACCAACGATGTTACCTATAGAATCAACTGCGATAGTAGCTAGAGCACGCGCAGTAGAAATATCTGTGACATCAGCATTAGTCGCTGCAGTGAAAGCTAGCGTAGCGCCTGATGCAGTAGCAGTCGTGGTTGCCCAAGCGGCTAACGAACCTGTTGTAAAGCTACCTGCTAATGTTGAATTTGCTGCTTTTGCAATAGTAGTTGCTTGAGCAGCAGTACTATTCATTGCCAGACCAGAAAATGCTCGCGCAACGTCATTCGCAATAACCGCACCCGTAGCAGTAAAGGTTAAACCAGCAACCGTCACGGTGTCACCCGCCACCATTGGCTTGAATGTGACTGTATTGATTTCATTGGTAGGCGCAGCACCTACTTGATCAACTGATGGAGCTGCTAGGGTAGCACCACCTGTTACTGCGGAAGTGATAGCGGTTGAACTATTGGCAGTAGAAGTAAATTGTAAAGTGCCCGTGATAGCAGCAGTGCTAGACCAACCTGTAAGCGTACCTGCAGTAAATGATCCTGCTAGTGTTGGATTCGCTGTCTGCGCTGCTGTCGTAGCACCTGCTGCGAGAGTACCATCTGCTAAATTCGCAAAAGCATCTGCTAAGTCTGTATCACTGACTACACCAGTCGCGGTAAAGGTTAAACCAGCAATCGTCACAGATTGACCATTTGCGAGTGAAGCAAAGGTAAAGGTAGATTGTTGTGCCTGTCCTGCAGAAAAATCAGTTACAACAGGTGCATCTAATTCAGCGGTTGAAGAAAGTGCTAAATTTGCAACTGGACCAGGATCAACCGCGGTAAACACACCAACAGCACCGGTTGGTGTAGCCATAGTCCAATTTTCTAATGCACCAGAAAATGTACCTTTACTACCTGCAGTACCTGCTTTAAAAGCTGCTGCGACTTCTACTCCAGTCATTGCAGCCGTTGCAGTGAGTGTCATCGTATCGATCGTAACGGTGTCACCAGCTTGCAACGCAGTAAACGTCACTGTTGCTTGTTCATTGACTACATCCGTTCCATCTGTAGTATCAGCAGTTGGTGCTTGCGTTGCATTGCTAAATATGATTTCTTCAGCAGGGATTGCGGTCACTGTTGGAGGGGGTGCTAAGGTGCCACCATCTTTCACAACGACGACTAATGCATCACCAGTAGGATTTAGTGAAACCACATAATCATGAGGAAATTCTAAATCGCCATTAATTGCAGCGACTAAATCTGGTAGATTTTCTTCGGTATAAGCTGGCGCAATACCATCGTCGAATATATAAGACCCTGCACCCGCGGTGGTAGGATAAGTAATCTCACCCGCTGTACCATCTTCTAATAATTGATTAATCTTGGCTGGAAATGAAATAGCATTTTTCCATTCATTAGTGAGTAATGGTGGTAATGCTGTACCACTGACACTGGCCGCGGAAGAAGCAAGAGGATTTTTTAAATCATCCAAGTTAAATAATTTTGTTACACCGCGTGCGATATCTTGCGGTGGAATATCGGCTTCAGCACGAATCTCACCATATTTATTGACATACTGCTTATCACCACTTTTATCCGTAGATTGAATTAAGAGTTCTTGTAATTTTGTGTCCCCAATGAAGACATAGGTCTGCCATTTATTGGAAGGATCGTCAGGGCTAGCTACTTGCGTTTTACGATAATAAACTGTCGCTAAGTAGCCATTACCACCTGCATCATAAACAGTGACAGCTGTGGTTTTATTATAGGTTGTTGGATCATTACGATCAAAAGGCAGTGTAGGTACTTGTGCATCGGATGGAAAATTCAAACCGAGTTGAATTTCTGAAGTAGCGACTGCATCACCACTGGTTTTACGTGGAATCAGTAATTTAGAAAGGTTATCTAAGTCTGCTTTACCAGAGGAGTCAACTGCTGCTGCAATCAATGCCTGTCCTGCTGAGTTAACGACGTTATAGGAGTCGTTCAACATGAAGGTACCGTTACGGGTAAAAATATCTTGCAAGCCATCCGCTGATTTCAATGGAAAGAAACCATCACCGGTAATCGCGATATCTAATGAGTTCGCTGAGAATTGAATGTTACCTTGACTGAATTCCTGACTCACCTGCTTAAGTGCCACACCTTGACCAATAACAGAAGACGCTTTCTGCAAAGGAGAAGTCGCAAAGATGTCACCAAAGTCAGCGCGTGAACGCTTGAAACCTGTGGTGCCCACGTTGGCGATGTTATTACTGGTGACTGAGAGCTGAGAGGTGGCGGCATTCAAACCAGTTAATGAGGTATAAAAAGACATGTGTGCTTCTCCTGAATTTCGTGTGGACTTGTGTTCTGTTCTTTAGTGATGAGTCTGCGCTTAATTACCAATGCGTTTAATTTCCGACATACTCATGGTCGTGTTATTACCTACATCAACTTTCATATCGCCTGTCACTGCATCGGTTGAAACACCTTTCACAGTGGCGAGTGTTGAGACTGGGACTTTGCTTTCTTTTCCAAATTTCAATGTAGTCGCTTCGATTCTGTATTTGCCATCTGCGACTTTGTTACCTGCATCATCATTACCATCCCATGTGAATGGGAACTCGCCCTTCTTCTGCGCGCCTATGCTGCCAGTACGTACCAGTTGTCCTGATGCAGAAAATACTTTGAGTGAAATAGAATCCACATCACTCGGTAATGAAACAACACCATCAACGCCCGCGCTATTGGCAACCATTGCTTGACCATCAGCTAATGACACTTTTTTACCTAACAGCGATGCCGCTGAAGTCATACGATCTGTGGACATGGTCTTCACCAAGCTAGACATTGAATCTGACATCTTGGTAGTAGCTTCTAATTGTGAGAATTGCGCTAACTGCGAAACGAAGGCCGTGTTATCCATAGGGTCTAATGGATTTTGGCTTTTCAACTGAGCTGTAAACAATGTCAGAAAAGCGGTTTGCCCCATCGCACCGCCATCACCATTTAAGACAGCATCTTCTGCTTCTTTTTTAGCTTGTGTGGTGGTCTTAATATTCGATGGCACCGTGCTACTGGTGGTATCCACTGTCGAAGTGATGGCCATGATAATTTTCCTTAAGCTTTAATAATGTCTATGGTGCGCATCATTAATTCACGCGCAGTGTTAACGACTTCAACATTGTTTTGATACGAACGCGATGCGGCCATCAAATCAATCATTTCTGTCACTTCATTCACATTCGACTGATAAACAAAACCTTCTTTGTCTGCCAACGGATTATTTGGGTCATACAATTTAGGAATCGGACGTTTGTCATCCACGATTTTGTCTACCTTCACACCACCGACATAAGGTGCGCCAGCATGCGTCATTTCATCATCCATCAATGCTTTGAAAATCACCCGCTTACCTTTGAACGCTTCTTGTTCATTTGGTGCAGTGGTACCTGCATTGGCTAGATTTGATGCAGTGGTATTCATACGAATTAACTGCGCATTCAGTGCAGTACCACCAATTCCAAAAATACTATCTATAGGCATGAACTATTACTCCCCTCGTAAGGCTTTACGCACGCCTGATATGCGACTTTCAAGAAATGACAAAGTGGCTTGATAATCTGCTGCTGCTTTACCGTATTTCGCTTGCTCGACTGTCATCTCAACTGTGTTGCCGTCGATTGATGCATTGAATGGCACGCGATAACGCAGTCCATCGGTATTCACGCTTTCATCTGCAAAATCAAAATGATTGTTATGCGTACTGTTAATGGGTTGTTCAAACTTCGCTTGACTCATCACCACTTTAAAATCGAGTTCTCTGGCTTTGAAATGCGGGGTATCGCCGTTAGCGATATTGCGGGCGAGCAGCTCCATGCGCTCATTACGTACGCGCAGTGCTTTTTCATGAACACCCATGGTTCGTTCTAGTAAATTCATCTTTACCTCCCGTGCTAACTTGGTTTTTTGAGGTTTTAATCTCACCTAGTCATTAAAGTTTCCAGCTGTCATGCCGACATATGCAAGGTTTATGCCAAGCAATCCGTCAATACGGATTGCCAGTGAAACCGGTTTTATTTCGCCTCCGGTGGCAAAAGCTTGCCGAAAGCCGTTCTTAAGACGGTGGCAAAACTTCGCCGCCGGCTAATTCAACACCTTGATGTATAAGCACTTTCAAGTTCTTTATTCCGATGTAGCCGTTAACGAAGAGACGGTCGTACTTAGCCTCTGTCGTGCGTTATGACGTAGCCCATTCAATATGGAATTGCGTGTGATCGCATTGTTTGGATCACGTCCTTCATAGAGGATGTTGGCTTGACGACCTGCGATAGGAAGAGGCGCATGCGCTCTCTTCTCGCCTCTGACTGCCGGAGACAAAATGGTTAGATATAAATCATCGAGTGAAGCAGGACCTTTTCTTTGGTCCTTGAGTTTTGTTTTATCGAAGTAGTTATTTACGAGATCTAACTGCTCGGATACGGATAACCGCAAAATATCTTTTGCATTACCATTAAAACCTACGCTAGCAGCTCCGCGATTGCTGCCATCACAAAATTGAATAATGCCGTGGCAATTTCCATTGCTTGCGCGTGGATTTAAGCCATCTGACTCCATTAAGCTCATGGTGGCAAAATCATCTGGAACAAATTGATGTTTATCAGCAAGACTTAATATCTTTTGTCGAATTTGACTTAACTCATTAGGATCGACATAGCCTTTCGAGACTGCGCGCGATAAGGTTTGTTCTAATAAATGTGCGTTGCTATGTTTTGATGCCGGATTAATTTGTACGCTCTCCACCACGGGTTGGCGGGTCTTAAGCATGTTTAAGGTATTAGCTTGCGTTAGCGTGGCCAGATTCAACTGCTGACCAGAAAAAATTTTATTGGGATTGGAAATACCATTACTTTTTGCAATATCAATTGCCATTGCATGGATTTCACTCGCGCTAAATTTATTCACGTCAGCGCCTAAAAATTGTTTGGTCAGTCCAATCAGCGTGTCGCCTCGTTTTACGTTCACGACAGACTCAGACTGACGACTATTCGTCGCCTCGGTCCAGGCATTTTTAAATGCAGCTCCACTTTCCGTCATCCCAGAATCTGGCCGCGTCCGGGCTGATGCGGGCCGACTTGGGGCTTGCGTTTGATCTGTAAGTGACTGATTAATAATCATTTTTTACTTCCTTAAGCACTAGGCTTGGGGGTGGCTCTATTTTTGCTTGTTGTAACGCACATGTCGGAACTCCAACAGGCTTCCGTAGAGGATTAGCAAAGGCTGTACCACCGAATAAAGTGAATAAATTGAAAACATTTTTCTTCAGAGTTTTTCAAGACAAAGCGAGGCAAGCACAAGCTTGGGTCGCAGCTTGGCTATGGATGCTCGTGGTAGGCGTAGGTTCGGCTAGCGCGGCGAACCTGCAAGAGGATTTATTTGCGTCTGCAACAACTTGGGTTGCTGCACAAAGCACTACTGGCGCTGATTTAATTAAGTTTGCACCGCTAGACCCGCGCATTAAAGTGCAGGAATGTCTTAGCAAAATTGAATTTGATTTTCCTTTTAATAACAAATCGACTGTAAGAGCAAAATGTAATCAACCTAACTGGCAATTGTTTATAAAGGTATCCAACTCTTTGCCGATTAATAATTTAGAAGCCAAGCAAGCCGCACCTAGCAAACAAGCTATGGTGGCCAAGCATGGTTTAGTAGCAGGTCAAATTTTGACGGCTAATGATGTAGAACTAGGCCCTGACGCAGCATCTTCATCAGGATCTTTCCTCGATAAGGATGCGTTAGTAGGTCGTATGCTGAAGCGGAATATGGCCAAAGGCCAATTACTGCTGGCACAGGATATTGAAAATAGCTTGCAAGTTTTGAAACTAAAACAAAATTTGCGAGCCAATGAATTAATTAGCTCTGCTGTTTATGAGCGCGTCGCTGTGGGAAAAGAAGCAATCCCAGTAGGCGTTTGGTTGGGCGCGGAATTACCGCCTGGCGCTCGAGTAAACAGAGATATGCAAGCTGGACAAATTTTACTCAGCACTGATTTAGCTGAAAGCCGTCAGGTTGTGTTTGCCAATACCAATATGGTGGCGGGACAAGCCTTAAAAGCAGGATCGCTGAGATTAGAAAAGCTGGACCAAGATAAGGTTAGTCGCACGCATTTATTTGAGTTAGCGGGGCTAGACGGTTTTGAAGTAACGCGAACCATACGAGCAGGTGAAGCTTTACGCACCACGGATCTGCGTCCTGCTCTCTTGGTCAAACGCGGCGAAATGGTAGTGTTAAGCATAGGTAAACCTTCGGAGTTTGAAATCACAATCAAACTTGAGGCAATGCAAGATGGCCGCATGGGCGAGCAAGTTAAGCTTAAAAATGCGGAAACAGGCAGAATTTTGAATGGAATCGTGACTGGCCTAGGCCAATTACGCGGTAGTTGAAGAAAATAACGCTTTTTTAATGCTTTTGTTTGGGAAAACTTGTTTTCATATGTTAAAGATTTCCCAACTCAGGCCGATTTACACTCTGAATGATGTGATGTGTAATGCCTAAAGCTTAAAATGGCGTAAGATCAGCCAATAACGTGGTGTAAACCATGTGCAGTAAGTGTAAAAGGCTGTGACTGGCATCAACTGGGCAATTTTTTTGAAAAATACAGGACTTTAATAAGAGTTCAAAGCGAGTGACATCATGACTGATTCAATTTCTAAGCTTGGCGGCAGCCCCTCTCTGGACAAGGTTTCGCTGGAAAAAGCCAAGCGTAAAGCCGTGGATACAGGCGATAAAGGTTTGCCTACCAGTGTAAAAGCGCCCTCTTCTTCTAAAGATGAGGTGATACTGACCAACACTATACAAAAAATCATGGCAGAACCTGCATTCGACCAAAATAAAGTGGAAGCAATCAAGCAAGCAATCAAAGATGGTAACTATCCAATTAACTCGCGCAGAATCGCAGAGAGTTTTGTTGCGATTGAAAAAATGATAGGCGAGTAATTTAAACCAATGCCCACATCTTCAGAATTAGGTTTTGCAGTTGCCTTTGCTCCACCACCCGATGCCAGTCCAGAACTGCTAGCGGCGATGGAGCAAGGACTGACCTTGCAACAATTACTCGAAGAAGAATTTGAAGCATTGCGTGTGCAAGATCTGAATGCTTTTGATGCCTTACAACAGACTAAACTCGATATCTTTAAAAATCTTACTGCGCTAACCGGCGTGGAGACTGATCATAGTCAGATTGATGATAATGCTTGGATTTGTTTTAGAGATCTCATGTCTGCATGTCGTGATATGCATCGTCGTAATGAAATCCTCATCATTCGCAAACTCGACGCTATTCGTGGCACCTTACAAACCTTAAATGGCACCGACTCTACTGCTTCAGTTGAAGTGTATGACCGCTTAGGTCGTATGGCACGTGGCCGTGGTGGTCGTGGTGTTGAAATAGCTTAATCACTGCTCTGCTTCACTCCGCAAGTTCGTTTGCCTCGTTTCATCTTTATTTCTTTTCATCCCCAGGTTTCATACCTTTGAGCCAATAGGCCCAAGACAACACGACTGCTACCGCTGTGTAAAGTTCACGTGGAATTTCTTGTTGTAGATCGAGGCGCGATAGAGCAGCGACTAATTGTGCATCTTGCGCAATATAAACACCCTGCTTTTTTGCCTCCGCAATAATCGCTAACGCAAGTTCATCCGAACCCTTGGCAGTCACCACAGGTGCTTCTAACTGACCATAAGCTAGTGCAACGGCATCCAGACGGCGCTTCATACGGAAATATCCAACATCGCACCTGAAGGTGCAGACCAACTCTCAGGCAAACTTGGTCGCGCTGAGTGATAAATACGCATGGAATCCATGGTCAGGCCAGAGTCCCGTAAGCGCTTGCTTAATGCATCGGTATGTCGTCGCGCTAAATTCACCACATCTTCACGCACTGCCCACATCATCATGTCTACATGTGCTGAACGCGCGATGGAGGTTTTTAACCATATCTCACCTAGATGTTCGTTGTTAGTGTGTATGTTGACAGTGAACGGTGGTTTCTCTTCACCAGGTCGTCGTGCACCTCGAAAGAAATGAATCTCAACCGGATTGGCATCAACAAAAGGTAGCACCATAGAGAATGAAATTTCGCCGCGAGTTTGTGCTGCCAGTGATTCAACTTGAGCCGCTTCAACATCATCTAAGGCTTTTTCTATCTTAGTCTTTTGTTGAATATCGCCTTCGCTTAAGGCGCGTAATAATTTACGCAATAAAGATTTATTGTCTGACAAAGGAATCATCTTGCCTTGCGCAAGAAAAGCCTCCAGCCAAAAGCCTGAATTTTGTACTGCCTTTTCTATATCACCCGGATTTAAGCCTCCCATGGACAAGCGCATGCGTTGAAATAAGGCAGCGAGCTCGGGACTATTAATGGTTCTTAATAAACCATCCAACATTGCCGGCTGAAACATATTCATTAAGACTGGGGTTTGCGGAGGTCGCAAAGATAAAGCAAGAAGACGAGAATTATTAATCGTGGGTGTGGGGCTAGTAGCGACTGAGAATACAGATTCCGATTGCTCTGCTGTTTCCTCTTGCTGCTCTACAGGACGCAATAACCATCCATGAGCTTTGGCCTGAGCACGTAACCATATTTCTTCACCGGGACGAAAACGCAAGCCTGGAGGCAAATCAAACATTTGCCCATTGATGAGCATTTTTAAGGTTTCACCTCTGAGCTCAACACTCGCTTGGACGATTTGGCCATCTCGTAAACCGAGTGCGCGCGCCACCGGCGCTTCTAGTTGAAGCGTTCTACCTTCGAGATAAATAGGATTAAGGCGACCGACTCGGGTCGCCTCATCTGGCGCGATCATATGATCGAGAGTATAAGCCCCGACTTAGGGGAATCTCACCCACTTTTTCTTTTCTTCAGCTGGGACTGGGATTGCAGGACCCTCACTACCTGCCACTACCATAGGAGGTTTGGGGACGGCAATCACATCTGGATAGAGTGGATTATTCATCGATGGTGCCCGTGTTAAAGCGGTCGCGGTTATGCTTGCTTCACGATTCATTGGTTCAATAGGACGAATGATTTCAACTGGCTGAACTTGCACTTCCACCGCTTTGGGTTTCGCTGCAGGTGGATTCATATCACCCAACACGACCAGTCTAAACATAGATTGATCCGGTACACGCAAGCTTAGCCCTGCACGCAGTTTTGCTTTTGGATCCGCTAATACTTGCGGATTCGCTTTTACAAATGCTTCACGCATCACATCAGATGAGAAAGGCGTTGTTGGAAAAATTTTCTTGATAATCCCATCAATTGTGTCACGTGCTTCAACTACGTAATTAGCAGTTTCACTCGATTGGCCATGTGCGTGCGCTTCAACGGCATCACGTGCAACTTCATTTAATGGACCCTTGACTGGCTCGACCTTAGCAAGCTTGGCTGGTTTACGCTTTTTCGGCGCTTCGTACTTCACCACAGGTACTTTTTCTATCACCATATCTGGTGCTTTAGTATTATCTGATTGCCCATTCATAGCAGCTTTATCTGCAGGTTTATCTGCAGGTTTTTCCGCTGCTTTGTCTACTGGTTTTTCGGCTGTTTTTTCTGCTGTTTTTTCTGCTGATTTGTCAGCCGGCTTAGCAGCAGGTTTGTCTGCTGGCCTTGGAATAGAGGTCACTTTAGGAAAAGGCCTAGAAGGTAACTCCGGCTCCGCAGGCTTATCGTCTTTTTTCGCCTCCGCCTTTGCAGCTTTAGGGTCCGCTTTTGGATCCGCTTTTGGGTCAGCCTTAGCATCAGCAGGCTTGGCTGCTTCTGGCTTGGCCGGCGGGTCATTTGCAAGCACAGAACCGCTAACGGTCAAGGCTAAAATTACCGCGAGCGGACTCAGGTGAAGGTTTTTCATCATGTTCTCCGAATTTTCTAGAATGGGGTGGCGACCCAGTCACCAGCTTTTGACATATCTTTGGGGCCCGCCAATTTCTTCACTTTCGCCAAACCATTATTAACGCTCACCACTTCAACCAGCGCCATATGCTGTCCGCTATCGGGTTCTAATATTCGCGCAGGTAGAAATTCGCGATTCAGTAATAACATTTGGTCGCCCACTGACACACCGGCCAACTGACCACCATTAATTACCCACGACCCAGCAGCTTCTTGCAATACATTGAATTGCAATGGTTTACAGCTAAATACTTTATCAATTTTATCGTGCCAGCGTTGCAGCACAATGTCTAACTCAGAGAGCAAGCCTGGGGGTAAAGGCTGACTATTGTTGGAGATCTCTGCCTCTGGATAAAACAAAGGTGCAATGTCTTGCCAAATCACGCTTTGACTACTACGTTCAAGAATAGAGAGACGCATCACAAAAGGAATCGGACGACGTTTTGCGGGTGGCTCATCTTTGAAAAAGTTCTGTACTGATTGCGCAGTTTCAGAAGAAATAGAACGTGCTCTAGCTGGACGAACTGGCTCAACACCGAGTGCACCGGGAGGTAAAATTTCTATTGTCATTTGATACGGCATGAGATCAGGCGTCGCACCAGTCAATAGACGATCATAGGTATTTTCAGGCATGACTGCGGCCGCTGAAATTAACCATTTACGACTGGCACCAGCTTGCGCTACAAAACGTGTGCGCGCTTGTGCTAAAAATTTATTCCAGTCGTAACGCTCAGTACCATTCGCAGTTATGCGCATTGCTACCGCTAAGCTCGCTTCACGACGATAGCGTTGCTCCACACCGCGGCACAATTCTTCATTCGCGCTAGTTTTACCGTTGTCGGCAACAAATAAAGTGGTGTTATTCGCTTCATTTTGCCCGTACGGCAGGACACGCACACTACGCACTTTCATGTCTGAAGTGATACGTGTGTTTTCATGCAATTGACCAGTACTATCCACCCATGCAGCAGTGCGTACCTGTGTACGACTTGCCATCGCAGCATCAATCAAAGAATGCTGTAAGGCTTCTAGTCGTTTGCGTGGCTCAGCCGGCAAGGACTGCTCTACTGCGCTAGCGCACAGAGCAATACTCGCCAATGAGGCAGACAAAAACAGGGGCAAAATATGCATGGCAGACATGCTGATTATCTCCGTGCGGCCATTTGAGCCAGATACAACACGCGCAGATCATTCACAACACGACCATCGAGTGAGAGTGTGGTCTCATAAGTGTCATCACCCACTGGGGAGATGGACTCGAGAACTGCACCATAAATGATGCCTTGTACGCGAGTACGGAAGGTATCACTGGTGACCATCATCTCAGCCACGGTTGTTTGTGCATCTAATTGTTGGCCGTAGACTTGTTCAGTCAGGGCACGATAAGCATCAAGCTTAGAAGCACGGATTGCCATCAAGCGTTGTTGCGCTGGATTGCGATGATTTTGTGTACTGATGACTGCATAACCGGTAGCACGAACGGTTTGCTGACGTTCCATCAATGGCGTAATCATGCTGGTGGAATCTGGCGAGTTTTTCGTCTCTGCCGCTTTCGCTTCAGCTTTGGCTTCCGCTACTTTAGCTTGTGCTGCTTTCAATTCCGCATTTTTGGATTCTGTTGCTTTGACTTCAGCAGCCTTCATTTCAGCCAATTTCGCTTCCATGGATTTCACTTCAGCCTGAGCTTGCTTAGTTTCAGCACGCGCTGAAGCCGCCTCGGTGAAGATGGAAGTTGGTACGGTAGTACATGCAGCCGCCAATCCGGCCACCGACACCACCAACAGTCTAGATATTTTGTTCATAAATCACCCCTTTTTTTTGGCCAGCCGGTCAAAAGCTCAACCATCACACTTTTTTCCAACCCCTAATAAACTTGTCAATGAGAAAACATGCTGTGAAATACCTACTGGCGCGACTGCCGTAACAATAGCCTTGCCAAAAGGCAAAAATAACTTTCTCGCTTGCTGTATCGGCACTACCCGCATGATCTTTAGCTTGAATTTAGGAAATACCAACAAAAGTACATGGGTGGCATGTCACTTGCTTTACTAGCTTCGAGAGCAATTAACTAAGCAGCACTGAAAAACATTAACTCCTTGATTTTTATAAAGTTTTTATAAATGACCATCATCTCTATGTCAACTATTCGACAGCGCTTGTCGAACTTTGAGTTTACCGGGCTCGGAATTCCGTTCCTGGTACTGTTGATCATGGCCATGCTGGTTCTGCCATTACCAGCACTTCTACTCGATATCCTGTTTACCTTTAATATTTTGATAAGTTTGGTGATCATCATGATCGCCATCGGCACCCGCAAACCTTTGGAATTCTCGTCATTTCCATCGGTTCTACTATTTGCCACAATGTTAAGACTGGCTTTGAACGTCGCCTCTGCCCGTGTCATTTTAGTCAATGGTCATGAGGGCGAACATGCAGCCGGCGCGGTGATTGCCGCGTTTGGTGAATTCGTAATTAGCGGCAACTATGTCGTCGGTTTTATTATCTTCGTGATCTTAATGATCATCAATTTCATTGTGGTGACAAAGGGCGCAGGCCGCGTCTCTGAAGTGAACGCCCGATTTACCTTGGATGCAATGCCAGGTAAGCAAATGGCGATTGATGCTGACTTAAATGCTGGCTCTATCACCCAAGAACAAGCAAAAAAGCGCCGAGACGAAATCGCTCAAGAAGCCGACTTCTTTGGCTCCATGGATGGTGCTTCTAAATTCGTCTCTGGCGATGCGATTGCCGGTATCTTAATTTTGCTCATTAACGTGGTGGGTGGTTTGGCCATCGGCGTGTTGCAACATAATTTATCTTTTGGTGATGCTGGCAAGCTCTATGTCTTGCTGACCATCGGTGACGGCTTAGTCGCGCAAATCCCATCGCTCTTACTATCACTAGCTACCGCGATTATTGTTACCCGCGTTACGACCTCGGAGTCCATGACCGAACAGGCTGTGGCGCAAATCTCGAATCCTTCTGCCCTTTTTATCAGTGCCGGTATCTTAGCCATCTTAGGATTTGTACCTGGTATGCCGCATTTAGTGTTTATCACCCTGTCCTTAGCAACTGCTGGTCTGGGTTTCATGCTGATTCAAAAAGAAGAGGTCATCGCTAATGAAACCAAACAACTCGAAGATGCAAAAGCCCCTGAAGCTCCTAAAGAGTTGGATTGGGATGATGTCGATCAGGTTGATTTAATTGGTTTAGAAATTGGTTACGGCTTAATCCCTCTGGTCAATCCAGAAACAGGTGGTCAACTACTACCCCGCGTTAAAGGCGTGCGTAAAAAACTTTCTGCTGAATTAGGCTTCTTAGTGCAATCAGTTCGCATCCGTGATGCATTGAATTTAGATCCTGATATTTATCACATCGTATTAAATGGTGTGACACGTGGACGTGGTGAAATCAAACCAGGTCGTGAACTCGCTATTAATCCAGGCAAGGTCTATGGTGAATTAGAAGGTATGCCAACTAAAGAACCTGCTTTCGGTTTAGATGCAGTCTGGATTGATCCAGGTCAGCGCGACTATGCGCGTACCTTGGGGTACACCGTGGTTGATCCTTCGACAGCGATTGCAACCCATTTAAATAAAGTATTACGTGATAACGCTGCTGAACTACTCTCACATGATGAGACGCAACAGTTACTCAACAAGCTTGCAGAGAAATCACCTAAGTTAGTGGAAGATCTCGTACCAGGCAAAATGCCTTTAGGTATTATAACGCGCACCTTGCAACATCTACTCTCTGAAGGTGTCTCTATTCGTGACATGCGCACGATTGTTGAAACACTGTCTGATGTCAGCAGCAGAACGCAAGATCCAGAACAACTTACTTCCTTAGTTCGTCCAAAGTTGGGCCGCATGATTGTGCAAGAACTCTTGGATATGAAAGACAGCTTGCCAGTCATGACCTTGGCACCTGAATTAGAGCAATTACTGCATAACGTATTAGCGAATAGCAACGGCAATCAAAATGTAGTGATAGAGCCTGGTTTAGCAGAGAGTCTATTCACTGCTTTGCGTTCAGCTAGTCAAACTGTAGAAGATCAGGGTCACCCCAGCGTGCTGGTGGTCTCCCCCACTGTTCGTCCTTGGTTATCCAAAATGGTAAGACATCGTGTCAGTGAACTGACAGTGTTGTCTTATACGGAAATCCCTGATGATCAGGCAGTAAAAGTTATTTATACCGTTGAAGCACAGTCTAAGTCGTAACAGGGAATCCTCATGGAACTCAAACGAATCCTCGCAAAAGACATCCGTCGAGCCACCGAAAAAGCCGTAGCGCTTTACGGTAAAGATGTCTTGTTTGTTTCGAACTCACGTGTCAATGGCATGACGGAAGTAATCGTCGCTGTTGAAGTTGAGCCAGAACATATTCAACCACCTACAAATTTAGGTGATGGCGAACAATTTCATAGTGCTTTAACGTCATCTTTCAAAGCATTAACGAATGGTGCAACAGCCACCGCAGCGCCAGCCGTGGAAGATCAAGAGCAAGATCAAGAAATAATCTATAACGGTAAGGCTGAAGTACAAACAGCGACAACACTAGCCAATAATGAACGCGATTACATTCGTGGTCGTGAAATCGTTGATCTAGTCCGTGATGAACTCTCTGCAATACGTAAAGAATTTAAACTTGCACAACGCGTAGCGATGTATCAGTCCAATCACATGGGACATCCTGCGGTTAAACCACTCATCTCTGCTTTATCTGAAGCGAGTATTCCGGTCTCACTTCGTACATTATTAGTTGACCATGTGCGTGATATGGAAGATTTACCCACCGCGACAGACGCGCTACAAACGCATTTAGTGAATACGGTGGGTGAGCATCATGCAAAATTACCGCAAAGTGGCATCCATGTGATTGCTGGCCCTGCTGGTGCTGGTAAAACCACCATGGTAGCCAAGCTCGCTAAAGCGGCGGCCGAGCGCAAAGGTGCAGAGAATATTGCTGTTATAAGTTATTGCGATCAACGTGCCGGCGCATGGAGCCAGATTCAAATGTTGTGCGCACAAAGCGGTGTGGATTGCCTACGTGCCAATAACCCAGAAATGCTCACTACCCTGCTGGCTGAATTAGGCCCACGCACACTGATTTTGATTGATACTCCGGGAGTAGAAGTTGCCATCAGGACACATGAGATAGTAGGATGTGCACCAAATATTGAATGTCATCTAGTGTTGCCAGCGGATGCAGCTGCAACTACGGTCAGAAAGTACTTGCTTGATCCTAGTTTGGAATGGAAAAGTCTGATGGTCGCTCGTATGGATGAGTCAAATCAGCCTTGGCCGTTGATTCAATTCTTATGTGAGCATCAGGTGCCACTCTCTGCAGCGTCGGATAGCCCACTCGTGACTTCAGCCTTAAGAGTGCTGTCGGCTGCAAATCTGGTGAGTTTGGCTATTCAAAGTTTAGAACTCGATGATGTGCTGGCAAAAAGTAATGCATTGATACAAGAAGTTGCAACAGAAAACACGATCATGACTGCAGCGCAAGCTTTAGTCGCACGCATGGAAAAGAGAGCGCATGTCAACTAAACGTAAAACGGAAGTCATAGGCATTGCCAGTGGCAAAGGTGGCGTGGGTAAAACCACGCTATCAGTGAACCTGGCTGTCGCATTGTCCATGATGGGCAAAAGCGTCATGCTGCTAGATGGCGACCTTGGTTTAGCGAATGCGCAAATTGCGTTGGGCTGTCAAGCGCCCTTCAATATCTCTCATGTCATTTCAGGTCAAAAAACACTGAAAGAAATCATTGTCACCTCGCGTACTGGTGTCAAATTAGTCCCTGGTGCATCAGGTGTGTATCACATGGCGGATTTAAGCCCTGCTATCACCGCAGGCATCGTACAAAGTTTTAGTGAATTAGATGAAGAAATCGATTATCTGATTGTGGACGCCGCTGCTGGCATTGCGCCTTCAGTACTGGCTTTCATGGAGGCTTGTCAGCGCCGCTTTATTGTTGTGCGCGATGAACCCTCCTCTATTGCAGACGCCTACGGCATCATTAAAGTGATGACGCGCGATCTCGATCTCAACGAAATTTACCTGATACCAAATATGGTGGAAAGTCAGGCGGCTGGAGCTCAGCTTTTTAGGCGTGTTAATGATGTTTGTGACCGCTTTTTAGGTAAATCATTGCAATACATTACTTCTATTGAAGCTGACGAGCTGGTGCTGACGGCTTTGAAGAAGTATCAGTCGATTATGGAATTCGCGCCCGGCAGTAGTGGTGCGCGTGATTTCCGTCGACTAGCTGACGCATTGGCTTCATTGCCAGTGATTGACCATGCTTCAGGCGGACTCCAGTTCTTCATGGAACGACTGGTTAAACAAAATTAAGGCGAAACGATTATGCCACCCTCAACCCGCCTATATGAACAAACGCAAAATCGCGATGAAGAATTAATTCTCGCGCATTTGGGTATGGTCAAACGTGTCGCTGTACATTTAAAAGCACGTATCCCTCCTTTCATGGAAGTCGACGAGCTGGTGCAAGTCGGCATGATAGGACTAATAGAAGCAGCGCGTGCATTTGATCCAACTAAAGGTGTTGCATTTGAAAGTTATGCGCATAGTCGTGTACGCGGCGCCATGATTGATGAAGTACGACGCTTATCTTTTTTACCCCGCTCTGCTGTGGCATTTAATAAATCACATAGCTCAGCCAATCAAGCATTAGCGACTGAATTAGGTCGTGCACCAACCCAAGCTGAACTCGCTGAATTTATGGGACGTGAATTAGAGAGCTTTGAAAAAGATCGCGGCTCTGCTCGCCAGTTCGAGACTTACTCGATGGAAGTGGTGTCAGAAGAAGTGATGAACATACGTGAACAAGAATCACGTCAACCCGATGCATTGGTTGAAGAATCACAAATGATGAATGCACTCACAGAAGCCATTGATGGTTTACCTGAGCGCGATAAATTAGTAATTTCTTTGTATTACGTAGAAGAGTTGAACTTACGTGAAATTGGCGAAGTACTGGGTGTATCAGAATCGCGTGTGTCGCAGATCTTGTCTGCCAACGTAAAAAAACTACGCACACAATTACAACATTGAAGCCATATGGATCAACAACCTTATGTCCGAGCCCCAAATGAATAATGTATTGCTACTCCTAGTGTTTGCAGGCTTAGTCGGCCTGCTACTGGTGGTGTTTTATCTGTTAGACAGAGTGAACGCCCTGCATAATCAAAGTGAGACTGCCAGACTGAAACGTCCCTTCACGGACAGCACCATGACCACCATGAACGGCAGAATCCTATGGGATGTGCTGACTGGTGAAGCAATGCAAGAACTAGATGAAGAAATGATCAGTCAATTACGCAGCCGTTATGAAATGGTTTTGCAAAAACACATAGAACTTTTATTTGAAGATGGCACTTTAGATGGCCGTGAAGGCTTTAGCATGCCGGTTTCTCCAGAACGTAAAGTACCGACATTGCGCGGTGAATTCATTTCATGGATTCCGCATGAATTTGCAAAAGGCATTTACATGGCTGGTCATGATCGTGCCACCAAACCAGAAACAGAACATTCACTTATCGCTGCTAATCTGGATAACATTGGTAATGATTTATTTGAACAAGTTGGCATGCCACCTATACAGTTATCTAAACTGTTAATGCCAAATATAGAACCGCATGTTCCAACACCAGAATCGCAAACTGAAACCAATGCATTGCAATCTGAAGTCCCTGCCCTACCTGCGCCAGATACTCAACCTACTCCGCTCATGATGGTGGCAAATGCAGAAGGTGAAGCAATGCCAGCATTAACTGCAATGACTATGGATCCTGCTACTGGCGCGCCTGCCACAAATGCAGCAAACGCAGCAATCGAACAAAACATCGCAACATCAAGCACTGAATCTGCAGAAGCAACCTCTCAGGCAAATGTACAAGCAAATGCGCAAGCAACTGCGCAAGCTGACCAAGCGCCTACTACAACGCCTGCAGCTTCAGAGGGTGCAAACTCAGAAGCAAGTCCAGTAACAGCTGAAACTAACGCTAATGATAGTAAAGCCAGCAATCCAGAAAAAGTGGCTTAATTCAATTAGCTTGATACTTAATACCGCAAATTGATTTAAGAAGCATAGCCTGAAGTCGATATATTTTTAGTAGTGTTTTAAGCGGCAAATTATTGCCGCTTTTATGTTCTTGTTAATACGCAGGTCTTCACACACAGCGTATGAAATAAAAATTTTCAAGCGCAATCTCGCATCAGTACTGAAGATAAGCACTATTTCAGACACAACACAGTCATTCTTCACACCCCCCGCCCTAAAGTCTTATCCGCACTTGCCGATACATGGTCTGAAGCAATCAATCAGCCTGGAGTGCGATACTATGAACATGAGACAACGAGCCCTCGCCAGTTATGGCGATGTAAAGATTACTACTGGTGTTGCAGGAGCAGACAATATTCAACTAATTCAAATGTTATTTGATGGACTGATCGAGAGTTTATCAACTGCAAAAGGCCATATAGAAAATGGCGCCATCGTTGATAAATCCAAAGCGATTGCTCGTGCTGGCCGTATTGTAGTTGGCTTGCAAGGTGCATTAGACTTCGAAAAAGGCGGCGATATTGCTCGCAACCTGAATGAACTTTATAGCTACGTGACACGTCGACTCTTCCACGTTAATGCGCATAATGATTTAGAGGCTTTGGCTGAAATCCATAACATGATGGAAGAAATTCGTAAAGCATGGCAAACCGTTCCTTCATTGGTTCCGCCTAGCAATCGTACTTTTTATCATAATTAATTTCAGCATCTGTTCAGGCTGGGACTTTGCACATCAACTCGCAAGCCCAGCCTAGACTGCAACAGACATTCAATTTTTCGCAAATCTAGGTATTCCTTGCCCTGACCTTGCGCATGCATTACATGAAGTAATTTGCTTTATTGGCAATTTATTCTCTTTCTAAAACAGTGGCTAAGCATCTTGTTAAGCTACAACGTTATCCCCATTTTCTGTGCGGCAAGATGATATTTGCTTTTTCCTGCCAAATCGGCATGAAAAAAACATTACTTTAAGTTAATATTCTGTGTCTCATCATGCTTAAAACAGCGTGATGCAAGCAATTTTGCTCGGCAATCCTCTTGTCAAAAAAATAAAACAAGCTGGAATAACTGAGCTGACACAGTTTTTGCTTATAGTGATTCGTCCATAAGGCAAACTCTGAAAAACCATTCCCATGACTGCATCGATTCATTCGCCAGCTGCAAGCCCGATACACGCTAAAAAGCCCGTCAATACTGGGCTTAACACGGAAACGGGAGATAAACCACCCGAAATGGGAGGCGATTTTGCTTTGCTTTTTGCAAACATGATGGCAGGAGCTCAGGGGCAAAAAGTTGCCGCTTCTGATGACGCAGCTTCACCGGCGGCGAGTGAATTGCAAGCGCAGCCATTGGGATCCAAGCTCAATATCATTACAACAACAAAACCCGTCATGAGTGATGAAAGTCTTTTAGCCTTTGCAAAATCACAAGGCTTGGATGAAAAAGCGCTGAGCCTGATTTTTCAAGCTAAACCGACTGGAGCTGCTTCCGATACGCCCACAGAATTAGAAGCCGCTGCTAATTTGACAATTACACCCGCATTGGAAGCTGCATCAGCGCTAAACAGTCTGAATGGAAATGCAGATCCAAGCACATTAGATGCAGCCACACTCAAGGTTGTGACTTTACCAACTACTTTAGATGCAGCCACACTCAAGGTTGTGACTTTACCAACTACTTTAGATGCAGCCACACTCAAGGTTGCGACTTTACCAACAACACTGGATTCAGATACCACCACTAAACTCATGAATAGTGATGCT
>Ga0209442_1000325_pt1 | contig 28518 bp, 27 predicted proteins | sample LauGreSBDMM110DD_2_FD_187565 | JGI IMG/M metagenome (GOLD analysis project Ga0209442, IMG submission 187565) | Freshwater lake microbial communities from Lake Michigan, USA - Sp13.BD.MM110.DD (SPAdes) (version 2) | ecosystem: Environmental > Aquatic > Freshwater > Lake | place: Lake Michigan...
GAGGAAAAATTAGCACAGACCCAAGCTCTATCGATACCTAAGGCTAAAGCTCTATTTTTTTCTACAGGCTATCTTGCCAATATCAGTGCGATTACTGCACTCAGTAATCTCAAGAGTAACGCTTCCAAAATCTATTCAGCTCGCCTAAACCATGCATCTCTCATTGATGGTGTCCGTCTTGCTAAAGGCCAAAACGATGCAACTTTATTTATCTTTGATCATCATAATCTGGTGGCCCTTGAAGATGAACTGAAACAGGATTCCTCACAACATAAGCTTATTATTATTGATGGCGTCTTTAGCATGGATGGCGATTTAGCCCCAATAGGTGCACTTCTTCAATTGGCCGAGCGGCATGATGCATTACTGATGGTTGACGATGCCCACGGCTTTGGCGTTTTGGGAAGACACGGCTACGGGATCTTGGAAGATAGCGGTCTTTGCTCTGAGCGCTTGATTTACGTTGGCACACTCGGTAAAGCAGCAGGCATTAGTGGTGCGTTTGTTTGTGCAAATGAACTATTGATTGAATGGCTGATTCAAAAAGCGCGGCCCTACATTTATAGTACTGCGAGTTCTCCTGCTTTAGCCTATGCCTTAATACGTAGCCTTGAGCTCATAGAAGGTCCCATAGGTCAAGAACGGCGAGATAGTTTGAGAAGTAACACAGTGCTTTGGAAACAACTCGCTCAATTTGCGCATTGGCATCTACTCGATTCTGCTACTGCCATCCAACCGATCATTGTTGGCAGTAACGAAACTGTATTGCAACTCGCTAAGGATCTAGATCGCGCAGGATATTGGATTCCGGCGATTCGTCCACCTACTGTACCAGTGGGTATGTCACGTCTGCGTATGACCCTCTCGGCCACCCATACTCATGATGAAATTAGTGCTTTAGCAAACATCCTTTTACATCTTGAATCACCAAATTAATTGTTATGACACATTCATATTTTGTGACTGGAACCGATACTGAAGTTGGCAAAACGCTGGTAAGCGCCGCTCTAGTTTATAAGCTCAATCTTGATCAACATGGGTCTGCTTCTGCTTACAAACCACTCGTTGCGGGCACTTATACCGATTCAGGAGGTCAATTACGCAATGAAGATATTGAGACCTATTTAATTGCTGGGAGTAACCAGATTTCTAGAGAAATGCTCTGCCCATATGTCCTGGATTTTCCAGCGGCGCCTCATGTGGTGGCAAAAGAAAGAGGGTTTAGCTTAGACATGTCAAAAATGCTTGATGGTTTTCAAAGGATTAAGCAAGAAGTGGAGCATGTGATTGTTGAGGGAGCGGGTGGTTTTTTAACTCCAATCAATGCAAATCAAGATCTATCCGATTTTGCACAGTTAGTTCGCTTACCAATTATCTTAACTGTTGGGATTCGTTTAGGCTGCCTTAATCACACTCTACTTACGATAGAAGCAATTGAAAAAAGGGGCTTGAAACTTGCAGGGTGGGTGGCTAACTGCATTAGCCCTGAGATGCCATACCGTGAAGAAAATATCAACACTCTTCGTCAACGTATTTCCGCTCCCTTACTTGGAGTCATTGAGCCATTGCCGAGTTATTTACAAAAATCAAGCAACGTACCCTATTCTTTAAAGACACTGCAATTTGTAGCAAAAATTATTAACCTGCCCAGCAAAGATCTGACTTAAGCTTTACTCTCATCACGTAGAACTCGGCGCAATATCTTGCCCACATTATTTTTAGGTAAAGTTTCTCTAAACTCAATCTGTGTTGGTCGTTTGTAATGCGTCAGCTCGCGATTACAAACCTCCATAATAAGACTCTCTGTCACCTGCAAATCATCGCATACTACAAATAACTTCACGGCTTCACCGGTCGATGCTTGTTGGACGCCAACAACTGCGCATTCGATAACCCCAGGGATCGAGGCAACAACATCCTCAACTTCATTTGGATAAACATTGAAACCAGCCACTAAAATCATGTCTTTTTTACGATCAACAATTTTGAAATAGCCAGCCTCATCCATCAAGCCAATATCTCCAGTTCTGAAGTAGCCATCTTGTCCTAAGACATTAACGGTCTCATGCTCTTGTTGCCAATACCCCGACATCACCTGAGGTCCATGAATATAAATTTCACCAACTTCACCTGTCGGCAGATCTTTTCCATCCTCGTCACGGATACACATTGTGGTATCGGGAAGCGGCAAACCAATGGAGCCCGTAAACTCTTTTGCCAGCGGAGTATTGCAAGATGCTACTGGTGAGGTTTCGGATAAGCCGTAGCCTTCAGCAATAACGGTTCCTGTTAGTGCTTGCCAGCGCTCGGCTACAGACCGTTGTACTGCCATACCTCCGCCAATGGTTAAGGCCCAGTGCGAGAAATCTAATTCAGTAAATTTTGGGTTATTGAGTAGTGCCTGAAATAAAGTATTAACTCCCGGAAATACATTGATTTCTGGGAACTCTTTCAAAATACCAATCAAGTTTGGTAAGTCGCGTGCGTTAGGAACCAACAGTATCCTTGCGCCAAGGCGCATACCTAGCAACCCACATCCTGTTAATGCAAAGATATGGTACATCGGTAAAGCGCATAAAAAGTTCCAAGTTTTAATAGTCTTGCGCTGCTCAATGGGTTTTAGCCAGGCTTCGATCTGTAAAACGTTGGCAATTAAATTACGGTGCGTGAGGATTGCTCCTTTCGATACTCCAGTAGTTCCGCCGGTGTACTGAAGCAATGCAATATCGCTCTGGGATACGACTGGTTTTCTATACGTTAACAGTGCTTCACGTTCAAGTGCTTGACTAAACTGCATACTCTTTAGGTGATTAGGTAATACGTATGGAACTACCTTGCGCTTGAATGTACGAATAAAACGATCTAACCAAGGGCCTTTCCAACCCAACATCTCAGCAATGCTGGTGATCACCACATGCTTGAGTGCAATTGTTTGCCCTTCGATAGCAAATGCATCCTCAAGGGTTTTACCAAAATGTTCCAGTAATAAAATTGCCTCTGCTCCACAATCGCTTAATTGGGCTGACAATTCTCGGGGTGTGTATAAGGGATTGATGCTGACAACAATATATCCAGCCCTCAATACTCCGTACAAGACAATTGGATATTGTGGAATATTGGGCAACATAATAGCGACCCGCGCACCCTTCTCTAACCCTAAGCCTTGTAAATAAGTAGCAAGCTTTTTGGAGGCGCGATCAATATCTTGATATGAAAAGTGCTTGCCCATACACCAATACGCGGGTTGATTTGCAAACCGAGTGAAAGACTCGTCTAGGAGATCTAGCAATGAGTCATAAGCTCCGTAATCCAGCGTACGGGGGACTCCCGTTGGGTAGGAGGAAAGCCAAGGGTTCTTAGTAATCATCCGTATTTATTACACTTTTTTGGGTTATTGACACCTTAATGCTTAGTGTATCGCTTTGGGCTAATATTGTTCTATGAAAATCCTGCCTGAAATCCTTGAATCTACTGAGACTATTACACAAATTCGTCGTAATATCCACGCCCATCCTGAGTTACGTTTTGAGGAAAAACGAACCGCCGAATTAGTAGCTGAAGCACTTTCTAGCTGGGGAATCCCAGTATTTAATGGTTTGGGTAAAACTGGGGTGGTCGGACGGATTGATGGCGAGCTTGGTCCCGGAAAAATGATAGGTCTACGGGCTGATTTAGATGCCCTGCCCTTGCAAGAAAAAAATACTTTTGCACATGCTTCAACCAACCCAGGAAAGATGCATGCTTGTGGTCACGATGGTCATACTGCCATGCTCCTCGGCGCTGCACAATACTTATCCAATCATCGTGAGTTCAAGGGTAGCATTATTTTTATTTTCCAACCAGCTGAAGAAGGTGGTGCGGGTGCACAAAAAATGATCGATGATGGTCTCTTTGAACAATTTCCCTGCGATGCTGTCTTTGGCATGCATAACTGGCCGGGATTAGGTGAGGGGCACTTTGGTGTAACAAGCGGTCCTATGATGGCCTCGAGCAATGAGTTCAGTATTGAGATTCAGGGTAAAGGGGGGCATGCCGCCCTGCCACATAATAGTGCTGACCCCATTATGGCGGGAGTACAAATTGCTCAAGCCCTACAAACTATTATCACCCGTAATAAACGTCCTGTTGATGCAGCGGTCATTTCAATTACACAGTTTCATGCGGGTAAAACAAGTAATGTAATTCCAGATACGGCTATGTTGGGTGGAACGGTACGAACTTTCACGCTCGAGGTACTAGACTTAATTGAACGGCGTCTTCATGAAATTTCTAATCAAGTAGCTGGTGCATTTGACTGCAAAGCCACTATTGAATTTAAACGTAACTATCCACCCCTCATTAATCATGAGAAAGAAACTGAATTTGCCAGCAAGGTGATGAAAGAGTTAGTTGGAGAAAAGCGCGTGAACACACGCATTGATCCCACCATGGGTGCAGAAGACTTTGCTTTCATGCTCCTCAAAAAGCCTGGATGCTATGTTTTTTTGGGTAATGGTGACGGCGATCACCGCACGGCTGGTCATGGTATGGGGCCATGCCATTTACATAATCCATCCTATGATTTTAATGACGCTTTAATTCCAGTAGGCATCAATTACTGGGTCCGTTTAGCACAAACTTTCTTGGCTTAAAGAAGTCAATCTTCATTAACGATTCTTAAATTGAGCAGGTCGCTTTTCTAAGAAAGCCGCCATACCCTCTTTTTGATCCTCAGTACCAAAGCATGCATGAAATAAGCGTCGCTCAAACCGGATACCTTCACTCAAGCTCATTTCGAATGCCACATTAACACTTTCTTTCACCATCATGAGTGTTAATAAGGGCATTGCGGCAATAGTTTGTGCAATGGCCTTGGTTTCAGTCATTAACTGTGCTGCCGGGTAAATACGCGCTACCAAACCACTACGCTCAGCCTCTGCAGCATCCATCATACGGCCGGTTAAACAGAGATCCATCGCCTTCGATTTTGATACGGCACGCGTAAGCCTCTGAGTCCCACCAGATCCGGGAACAATGCCAAGTTTCACTTCCGGCTGAGCAAACTTAGCGGTGTCAGCCGCAATAATCATGTCGCACATCATGGCAAGCTCACAGCCGCCGCCCAAAGCATAACCAGACACTGCTGCAATCACAGGCTTACGCACCTTGGTAAGAGTTTCCCAATTTCGACTGATAAAATTATTACGATAAGTTTCTTGAAAATTCAGTTGCGCCATCTTGCCAATATCGGCACCCGCAGCAAATGCTTTTTCACTACCCGTAATGATCATGCAAGCAATAGCGTCATCCGCATCAAACGTTAGTAAGGCGGTGCCGAGCTCATTCATCAACTCATCATTCAAGGCATTGAGTACCTGAGGACGATTTAAGGTAATGATGGCAACCTTGCCCTCGGTCTCAGTCAAGATGGTGTTATACGTCATTTTTAATCCCTTCGCGGTAGCAGTAACCAAACACGACCATTTTGCTTCATTCTGCCAGCTAACTCGCCTGCCTGATCGCCGGTGCCCCAGAAATAATCAACCCGCACTGGCCCCACGATCGCCTTACCGGTATCTTGGGCCATGACTAAGCGTCGTATAAGCTGGTTACTTAAGGGCTGTGTAGTTTCTAGAAAAACCGGCGCTCCTAGGGGAATAGCACGAGGATCAATAGCAATGCTGCGTCCTGGACTTAATGGCACACCCAAGGCGCCGATCGGTCCTAAATCCTGATTCGCTGATGGAGGTAGCTCTTTAAAAAATACAAAACGCGGATTAGCATCGAGCATCTCTTGAACCTTATTCGGATTACGCTTTCCCCACTCTGAAATTCCTTGCATCGTCGCTTCTGCACGTGTAATTTCTTTTCGATCCAATAGCCACTGCGCACTGGACTTAAAAGGTTGATCATTGGTTCCAGCAAAACTGAAACGCACAATCTGACCACCATCTAACCGAATCTTTCCAGATCCCTGAATCTGCATAGATGCTGCCGCAACAGGATCCTCGACCCAGGCAATTTCAGAGCCTTTTAGTAAACTAGAGCTCAATAGCTCTGCGCGCGTTGGCGCTGGATTTGGTTTTGCTCTCACCCACGATTTTGGATATGCATATAAAGGAACGGTATAGCGCTCTGTGCGAACGCGTGAGCCATTCATAATCGGTTCGTAATAGCCTGTTACTAAGCCCTCAGACTTTCCAGTCACCTGATTACGAACTGAGTACGCTCGAAAGTTATTCTCAAAAAACGTTTTTGCATCTCTAGGCTTTTGTGCATTAGCACGATCACAAACTGCTTCCCAATTAACCGGACCAGTCTTACGCTTGCGTAAGGCATTGCAACTCTGTAACCATGCTTGCCAGGCATCAGCAAGCACATCTTCATTCCACCCCGGGATATCACTAAAGCTCACCGGGGATAAGCTTGCTGATGAAGCAGCATCATCAGCCACCACGGTCTCAACAATCTTGGGGGGGCGAGGGAGGGATGATTTTGTCGCTGGAGTCGAGGTTGTAATTGGTTTTGTAGGGGGAGCTGCGCACGACACTAGAAACAAGGCTGCCAATACGGCCCCTATAGAACCACTGAAGCCTGATTTGCGCTTTACAATCGTCTGAAAGAAAGAAAATACGCCCATGATCGCTCAATTATTTGATGAATACCCAATGCTCTTGTTTGTCCTAGAGGGACTGATTGCTTTAGGTATTCTATTGGCAATTGTATTTTGGACTGGCAAAGGCCGAAAGGACTAAACCTTAGTCTGCCAAAATCTTTGATAAGAAATCTTTTGCCCGCGGGGATCGTGCGTCTGGATTATTAAAAAACTCATCGCGCGAGCAATCCTCTACAATTTTTCCTTTGTCCATAAAAATGACACGGTGGCTTACCTTTTTAGCAAAGCCCATTTCGTGAGTTACCACGCACATGGTCATACCATCTTGCGCAAGCTTGACCATCACGTCCAAAACCTCACCGACCATTTCAGGATCTAGCGCTGAAGTTGGCTCATCAAACAACATGACAATCGGGTCCATACATAGAGCCCGCGCAATCGCAACGCGTTGTTGTTGACCGCCAGATAGCTGGCCTGGGAACTTATCCTTTTGCTCTAGCAAGCCCACGCGCTCGAGGTATTTAAGACCATGTTGTTTAGCATCTTCTAGGGATCGATTGAGTACTTTAATTTGGGCGATGGTTAAGTTTTCCATGACCGAGAGATGCGGAAACAACTCAAAGTGCTGAAACACCATGCCAACCTTTGCCCGCATCTTCGGTAAATCTGTTTTGGGGTCATGCAAACGAATACCGTTCACAATCAGCTCACCCTCTTGAAAGGGTTCAAGGGCATTAATCGTTTTAATCAAGGTTGATTTGCCAGATCCCGATGGTCCGCAGATCACCACAACCTCCCCTTTTTTAATGGTGGTCGAGCAATCGGTCAGAACCTGAAACTGTCCGTACCATTTTGAAATATGCTGTAACTCAATCATTTTGATTTACTTTCTAAACTCATCGAATGATGGCAACTTTTTGTTGAATTCTGCGAACAATTCTGGATAAGGTAAAACAAATCAGAAAATAAGTGACCGCGGCTAATAAATAGGTTTCAATCGGGCGTCCAAAATTCTTACCAGCAATCTCAAAGCCCTTAAGTAGATCGTAGGCGCCAATGGCATACACCAAGGAAGTGTCCTGGAACAAAATAATGGTCTGGGTCATAAAGACAGGGATCATATTGCGAAAGGCTTGGGGCAAAACAACCAAGCGCATGTTTTGGGCATAGCTCATACCCAATGCCTGTCCAGCATACACTTGGCCACGCGGTATCGACTGAATACCGGCACGCACAATTTCTGAGAAAAATGCGGCCTCAAACGCAATAAATGTAATGATGGCTGATAAGTTAACACCCAGCGGTTTACCAATCATCAATGGAATCAATAAGAAGAACCACAAGATCACCATCACCAAGGGAATGGAGCGCATGGTATTAACGTATATCGTTGCAGGCATAACCAACCATGGCTTACCCGATAAACGCATGAGCGCCAAGACGGTACCAACAATAATTCCCCCAACAGTAGCAATCACCGTGAGCTGAATGCTAAAGATCAAACCCTTTTGCAGATAGCTAGTAAATAATGCCCAGTTATAAAAACTTAGATCAAGATCCATGTGCCGTCATATCCCTCGATTTAATGAGAACCTGGAGAGCTAGGTGCAATAAAACCGGGCACACGGGATTTTTTCTCGATCCAGGCCATGATTCGATTGACTGAGAATGCCGAAATGACATAAAGGCCCGTAACCGCAAGATAAATTTCAATGCCCCTTGACGTTTCTTCTTGTGCTTGCATTGCAAATAAGGTGAGCTCAGGTACAGAAACTGCAAAGGCAACTGAAGAGTTCTTTACTAAATTCATACACTCTGATGTAAGTGGCGGAATAATGATCCGCAAACCCATTGGTAAAATTACAAACCGATAACTTTGGGTGGTTGTCATCCCCAAAGCTATGGCAGCATTACGCTGACCGGATGGTAAGGATTGAATGCCGGCGCGTACCTGCTCTGCAATGCGTGCTGAGGTAAAGAGCCCCAAAGCAATACTCACCAACAAATAAGAGGGAAACGATTTCATGACAGGAAAAAATGCGGGTACCACGTGGTACCAAAGAAATACCTGAACCAAGAGAGGAATGTTTCTAAATAGCTCTACCCAAATCGTTCCAATAAAAGCAAGGCTTTTATTCAAAATATTAGTTGGTAGCAAGGTTCTAAGAGTACCAATCACCACGCCCATGAATAATGCTAAAACCAAGCTCAGTCCAGCAACGGATATGGTCCAACCCCATGCCGTAAATAACCAGTCCAAATAAGTGGGATCCGCATTTGGATCCACCCCAAATAAAAAAGAGAAGCAGCGCGGGGCTGCTTCTCCAGTCAAAGTGTCTTTACAAAAGACACTCCAATCTAAGGTCATATGAACACTCGCTACAAACCTTCTGCTTACTTCTTTTGATAATCTTCAGCAGGTCTGTCATTTGGACTAGACCAGGCTTGTTTAGTGCTGTCTGAGAGAGCTAGACCAACTCTGGCATTTTTAGGAGGAATAGGCTGCATAAACCACTTGTCCCACAATTTTGTTAGAGTGCCGTCTTTCATCATTTTGATGATGTTTTCATCAACCGCTTTCTTGAAAGAAGGGTCGTCCTTACGCATCATGATAGCGATTGGCTCAACCGCAATGACCTCACCCACAATTCGGTAATCACCAGGATTTCTTGCATTCGCTATATTGCCAGCCAAAATAGATCCGTCCATCACGAACGCATCGGCACGACCAGACTCAAGCAATAAAAAGCTATCAGAGTGATCCTTACCAAAGATCTCTTCAAAATTCACGCCCGTTGCTCTTTCGTGTTTACGCAATAGCTGAACAGAGGTTGTGCCGGTGGTTGTAGCTACCTTCTTACCATTTAGTTGGTTTAAAGAGGTAATGCCAGAATTTGCTTTTACTGCAATCCGAATCTCTTCAACGTAGGTCGTTACTGCGAATGCCACATCTTTTTGACGGGTTGCATTGTTAGTAGTTGAGCCACACTCTATATCAACAGTCCCGTTTTGTAATAAGGGAATACGATTTTGTGAAGTCACTGGACTGTATTTAATATCCAATGTTTTCAAATTAAGTTGCTTCTGAATGTCACGGAGTACGGTATTGCAAATCTCAACATGAAAGCCGGCAAACTTACTGTCACCCAATGTGTAAGAAAGCGCGCCTGAAGATTCGCGAACACCCATGGTAACCGCTCCGCTAGACTTCATCTTGTCTAAAGTGCTTTGTTGCGCAAATGCCGCAGGGGTAGAAAACAAGCCGATGATTGATATAGCCAACGGCATTAATAGAGTTTTTTTCATAAAAATCCTTTAACGACTAATTAATAAAAACAGCGAGGTATCTTTTTAGCAGAAAATACTGCTGAAACATCATTAAAGCTCTATTAACTAGGGTTAATCCTGAGGGCTATAAGCCTCTTTAAATGCATTTAATGCAAGGTTCTGGGCATGACCAAGGCAAACTCAGGAATATTGGCCTGAAAGAACTGTGCGTCCTCGGTGACACAAAAATACTCACCGCGCATGGTACCGGCAGGGGTGGGCAGGGTTGCCCAACTGGTGTATTCAAAATGCTCCCCGGAGCGCAATAAAGGTTGCTGCCCTACAACGCCCAAACCTTTAACTTCCTGGACTTCCCCTTCACCATCCGTAATAAACCAATGCCGTGCAATCAACTGCACACCGGCTGCACCTGTATTTCGGATAGTCACGGTATATGCAAAGGCAAATTGCTGATTTTCTGGATCAGATTGCTCCGGTAGATATTGCGGGCGAACAGTCACGGTAATTTCGGGTGGATTCATGATCAGCATTCTGCTCTATCCATTCCCCGTCCGCAAGCTAGAATCTAGGTATGACAAGCCAAAAAGTCCCGAAATAGCCTCCGAATGCGCCTTAATAGTCCCATTATTGCCCCCTCTATCCTCTCTGCCGACTTTGCCAAACTGGGCGATGAGGTAAAGGTCGTTCTCGAATCTGGAGCCGATTGGATCCACTTTGATGTGATGGATAACCACTATGTGCCCAATCTCACCATTGGGCCATTGGTTTGTGAGGCGATTCGTCCGCATGCAATAAAAAATGGTAAGCCTGCCATGATCGACGTGCATCTCATGATTGAGCCGGTTGACCGCATCGTTCCGGACTTTGCCAAAGCAGGCGCTAATTTAATCAGCTTTCACCCAGAGGCCAGTACTCATGTCCATCGCACACTCAGTCTAATTAAAGATAATGGCTGTCAAGCAGGCCTCGTTTTAAATCCTGCTTCGCCAATTCATCTTTTGGATCATGCGCTAGATCAAATTGATTTGGTTCTACTAATGTCCGTTAACCCTGGCTTTGGCGGTCAATCCTTTATCCCTAGTACCCTCACTAAAATTACGCAGGTCCGCAAAATGCTGGATCAATATCGTGAAGCAAGTGGCAGAAGTATTCGGTTGGAAGTAGATGGCGGTATCAAAATTGACAATATTGGAGCGATTGCTAAGGCGGGAGCCGATACCTTTGTTGCTGGCTCTGCGATTTTCGGTAAGCCCAATTATCGCGATGTCATTGAAGCAATGCGCAAAGAAATCGCATCATCGATATAAGTACAAACTAAATTTGTAATGAATGCTCCGGAATTAAAACAGTTTGCTGCACAAGGCTTTAATCGAGTGGCCCTATTCGCAGAGTCTTTAGTTGGTCAAGAAACGCCCTTATCACTTTATCTAAAACTCACCCAAGGCTCTGGGCAAAAAAATACCTACTTACTTGAATCCGTTTATGGTGGCGAACGTTTTGGTCGTTACTCGATTATTGGCTTACCAGCACGCACTCTATTAAGGAGTGTGGGCACTCCTGAATTACCAATCAATGAAGTAGTACTCGATGGCAGGATAATTGAATCCAATCAAGATAATCCCCTTGATTTTATTGATGCCTATTTCAAACGTTTCAAAGTTGCCCCCCAAACAAACCTGCCGCGTTTTTGTGGCGGACTTGCTGGTTACTTCGGCTACGATACCGTTCGTTATATTGAGAAACGCCTCGCCAAACATTCTCTTCCTGATGAAATCGGCGTACCAGATATTCAATTGATGCTCACCGAAGAATTAGCTGTAGTCGATAACGTTGCTGGAAAAATTTATTTCATCGCATATGTTGATCCCACTGATGAGAATGCGTATGAATCTGGTGTAGCCCGCTTGGCTGAATTACAAGCGCAGCTGAAGAATGTAGTCGACACTGAAAAAGAATTTCCCAAAACGCCAAATAAAGAAAATGGTATCGAATTAATTCGGAAGTTTAAAGCGACTGACTTTGAAAATGCGGTTCGCAAAACTAAAGAATATATTTTGGCTGGCGATTGTATGCAAGTTGTTATTGGTCAGCGGATTAGTCGCCCTTATGCAGAATCTCCGCTTCAACTCTATAAAGCGCTTCGTTCCTTAAATCCATCGCCGTACATGTATTTCTATGACTTTGGCAATCTACAAATTGTGGGTTCATCACCCGAAATCTTGGTGCGTCAAGAGAAGCGTGAAGATCGAAAGATTGTGACCATCCGCCCTCTCGCAGGTACCCGCCGACGTGGCTCTACTCCAGAAGAGGATGCGCAATTAGCAAAGGAGCTTTTGGCAGATCCAAAAGAAATTGCCGAACATGTCATGCTCATTGACTTGGCCCGCAATGATGTAGGTCGCATTGCCAAAACGGGCACGGTCAAAGTGACCGACTCGATGGTGATTGAAAAGTACTCGCATGTGCAACATATCGTCAGCTCCGTAGAGGGTGAACTCAAGGACAATATGAGCAATATGGATGTCTTACGCGCAACCTTCCCGGCTGGAACACTATCCGGTGCCCCCAAAATTCGGGCGATGGAAATTATTGATGAAATGGAAATCACCAAACGCGGTATTTATGGTGGTGCAGCGGGATATCTCTCCTTTTCAGGCGATATGGATGTGGCTATTGTGATTCGTACTGGAGTTATTAAGGACGGTATGCTGCACTCTCAAGCGGGTGCTGGTGTAGTGGCAGACTCCGACCCCACATCAGAATGGAAAGAAACAGAAGCAAAGGCACGTGCAGTTTTAGCAGCGGCAGATCTGGCAGAAGCCTCGAGAGGCGGATAAACATGCTTTTAATGATTGATAACTACGATTCGTTCACATTCAACCTAGTTCAATACTTTGCTGAACTCGGCGAAGAGGTGAAAGTTGTTCGCAACGATGAGATCAGTGTGAGTGATATTGCCGCCATTAAGCCAGACCGTATTTGTATTTCTCCAGGGCCTTGCAGTCCGACAGAGGCAGGGATCTCAGTTGCCACAATCCAACAATATGCTGGGAAGATTCCGATCCTTGGTGTCTGTCTAGGTCACCAAGCAATTGGTGAGGCATTTAGCGGGAAAGTGATTCGGGCGAAGAAAGTGATGCATGGTAAAACCGATGTGATTCATCATACCGGCGAGGGTGTCTTTCAAGGTTTACCAGAACGATTTCGAGTAACTCGCTATCACTCTCTTGCTATTGAAAAAACATCATTTCCGGATTGCCTAAAGATTACTGCAGAAACTGATGATGGTGAAATCATGGGCGTAAGGCACAAAGATTTTATTGTTGAAGGAGTGCAATTTCATCCCGAGTCGATTTTGTCTGAACAAGGGCACGCATTGCTCAAAAACTTTTTACAACTGAAATAATCAAATTCTCATGACAATGACAGCATCAGCAGCCCTACAACACTTAATCGAAGGTAAGGAACTACCCAAAGAAGATATGATCGTTATCATGCGCGCAATCATGGGCGGTGAGCTTCCTGGTCCAATGGTTGCTGCACTATTAGTTGCCTTGCGTAGTAAAAAAGAGAGTCCTACTGAAATTGCTGCCGCCGCACAGGTGATGCGTGATTTTGCAACTCCGGTTGATGTGCCCGATAAGACTCATTTGGTTGATGTAGTCGGCACAGGTGGTGATGGTGCGCATACCTTCAATATCTCAACTGCATCGATGTTTGTGGCCGCTGCAGCTGGGGCCAAAATTGCAAAGCATGGTAATCGCAGCGTGAGCAGTAAGTCTGGGAGTGCTGATGTACTGGAGGCTCTTGGTGTAAAACTCAATCTCACTTCCGCGGCAGTTGGGCAATGCATCAATACGCTGGGTGTAGGTTTTATGTTCGCCCCGAATCATCACCCTGCTATGAAAAATGTTGTCCCGATTCGTAAAGATCTTGGCGTACGAACCATATTCAATATCCTAGGGCCACTGACTAATCCCGCTAAAGCGCCTAATATTGTGATGGGTGTTTTTAATCCAGAGCTTGTCGGAATCCAAGCAAAAGTATTACAACTCATGGGTGCGGAGCATGCACTTGTGGTGCATGGCAAAGACGGCCTTGATGAAATTACCCTCTCGGGACCAACCATCGTTGCCGAGCTTCTCAATGGCCAGATTAAAGAGTATGAAATCTCTCCGGATGATTTTGGAATGGCAACAACGTCTTCCCTTGAGTCGCTCAAAGTGAAAGATGCAAACGAGTCTAAAGCCATCATCCTTCAGGTTCTCGATAATCAATCAGGTCTTGCTAACGATATTGTTTGCTTGAATGCTGGCGCCACACTCTATGCCGCAAATGTCGCGAACAGCATTGCTGATGGTATCTATCAAGCAAAAGAAGCAATCACCTCTGGCAAAGCCAAACAAAAACTCGATGCATTGATTGCCTTAACCCAAAGTCTAGCAAGCAATTCATGAACGATATTCTTGCTCGAATTCTAGAAACTAAAAAGCAAGAAATTCGTGCTGCTCAAGGCCTGATTACCAGTGGTGAAATCTTAAAAGAGGCACTTCAGGCTAATTCAGATCCAAGTCGCAAAGTGCGTGGCTTTGCACGAGCGCTGATAGGCTCAGTAAGTCATCACAAACCGGGCATCATTGCCGAGATCAAGAAAGCCAGCCCCAGTAAGGGCATATTACGCGAGCACTTTGTGCCCCATGAAATCGCTCAAAGCTATGCTGCTCATGGCGCAACCTGCTTATCGGTCTTGACCGATCAGGAGTACTTTATGGGGTCGGCTGAGTACCTTAAGGAAGCGAGAGCTGCCTGTACTCTGCCTGTGATTCGCAAGGACTTCATCATCGATACCTATCAGGTTTATGAAGCAAGGGCCATGGGTGCCGATGCCATTTTGCTCATCGTTGCCGCTCTTGAACCGACTCAAATGAAAGAGCTTGAGCTGTGTGCTATTGAAAACCATCTTGATGTACTCGTTGAGGTGCATGATGCACTTGAGCTCGAGGCTGCTCTAGAACTAAAAACTCCCCTTTTAGGAATTAACAATCGCAATCTCAAAACCTTTGAAGTTAGCCTTCAAACAACTCTTGATTTGCTATCTTCAATCCCTAAAGAAAAACTGGTGATTACAGAATCTGGCATTCTGCAAGCAGCAGATGTAAAAACCATGCGCGCTGCTAGTGTGAACGCTTTCTTAATCGGCGAAGCTTTTATGCGTGCAGCTAATCCTGGTAAAGCGCTTGCAGAGCTATTTGCTTAGGTCTACACAAGAAGGCTAGACATTAAATAAGAAGTTCAAGACATCGCCATCCTTGATGATGTATTCCTTACCTTCTGCGCGCATCTTGCCGACCTCTTTAGAACCTTGTTCGCCTTTAAACTGAATAAAGTCCTCATACGCAATCGTTTGTGCCCGAATAAAGCCGCGCTCAAAATCCGTATGGATCACACCGGCCGCTTGGGGGGCGGTATCGCCAATATGAATCGTCCAAGCCCTAACCTCTTTCACGCCAGCAGTAAAGTAGGTCTGTAAGCCAAGCAAGCTGTAGCCAGCACGAATAACCCGATTTAGTCCCGGCTCGGTCATGCCCAAATCGGCCAGGAACTCAGTTTTGTCTGCATCATCTAAATCTGCGATTTCAGCTTCAATAGCAGCACATACAGCTACCACTGGGGAGTTTTCCTTCGCTGCGTGCTGTTTTACTGCCTCTAGATGGGGATTGTTTGCAAAACCATCTTCTTTCACATTGGCAACATACATCGCCGGCTTGGCTGTGATTAAACAAAATGGTTTTAATAGAGCAAGCTCTTCCTTGGTCAAACTGAGAGCGCGGACAGGCAGGGCTTGATCCAGCTGTGCCTGTACTTTTGTTAACACCGCAACGAGAGCGGCTGCCTCTTTGTCGTTACCCGATTTTGCTGCCTTGGTATAGCGTTGAAGCGCCTTCTCAACTGAACTCAAATCAGCTAAGGCCAATTCAGTATCAATCACCCCAATATCAGACAAGGGGTCTACCTTGCCAGCGACGTGAATGACGTTTGCATCCTCAAAACAACGCACCACATGGGTGATCGCATCGGTCTCCCGTATATTGGCGAGGAACTGATTTCCTAGGCCCTCCCCTTTGGAAGCACCTGCAACCAGGCCTGCAATATCCACAAACTCAACCGTAGCCGGAACAATTTTCTCGGGCTGGACGATCTCAGCCAAGGCTGCGAGTCTAGGATCGGGCACCTCGACCATGCCGACGTTGGGCTCAATGGTACAAAACGGGTAGTTTTCCGCTGCAATCCCCGCTTTGGTGAGAGCATTAAACAGAGTGGATTTGCCTACATTGGGTAAGCCGACGATTCCGCATTTTAGTGACATGCTGCCATTGTAAATGGGCTTGATTCGATATCATCATGGTATGTCCATACAATCTCGAGCAAGCCCCAACCCGACCAAACCCAGCGAGGGTAATCAAACCACTGATTTTTGCATCGTTGGGGGAGGCATTATTGGTAAAGCCTGCGCACTGGGACTGGCACAGTTAGGTTACTCCGTTATTCAAATTGCACCGGATCTGGAAAAAAATCAAGCGCTGATGCCAAATCAATTTGGGCAACGTATTTATGCCCTCGCACCAAGTACAAAAAACCTCTTGAGTGAACTGCATGTTTGGGATGCACTTGATCATCAGCGTATTCAAGCGGTTCGGGACATGCATATCTTTGGGGACCGCGGCCAAGCCAATGACCACCTCCATTTTTCTGCATTTGAGGCCGGGCGACCTGAGCTGGCTTGGATTACTGAAGCAGATCTGCTTGAGTTGACTCTTGATCAAGCTATACGTTTTCAAAAACAGATTCGAACTATCAATACCAGTGTGAGTGATATTCATATTGAGAAAGATGCAAAACCTATATTAGTCCTCGGTAGTGGTGAGCAGATTTATACGCAATTAATTATTGCTGCTGACGGCGCACGGTCACCATTACGCTCAACCATTGGCATTGCCATTCATGAGCATGACTACGATCAAGTAGCAGTCGTTGCCAATTTCTCGTGTGCATACCCCCATCTTCAAACCGCCTATCAATGGTTTTTACCTGGTGGCGATATCTTGGCGATGCTCCCATTACCGACACAACAGGTATCGATGGTTTGGTCCACCTCGCCTGAAAATGCCAATCATTTAATGCCACTCCGTTCAGAGGCTTGGCCGAAATTACTCCAAGAACAAGTAGGCGGTAGTATTCATAAGGCATTAGGTACTCTGCAATTACAATCAGCACCGGCAAGTTTTGCTCTTAAACGAATCAAAGCGCAGAGTCTCATCGGTCCTAACTATGATCCTAAAGTAGTATTGCTAGGAGATGCCGCCCATGTGATACATCCCTTAGCCGGACAAGGCCTAAATCTAGGCTTAAGGGATGTGGCTTCATTATTGCAAATCATCAAGAATAAAGAAGAGTTTCGAGCAATTGATGACCGAATCTTGCTACGTCGTTACGAACGACAGCGGGAAGGCGATACAAGCTCACTGCTTTGGATTACGCATCGCTTAAAGAGGTTATTTGGTACTAGCCGCCCCCTTGAAAAGCAAATTCGTAATTGGGGTCTGGGTTTTGTAAATCGCAGTCACATGATTAAACGACAATTAATTGAACGGGCCCTTGGAGAATAAATTGATAACAAAGAATTTAAAACGAGTAGGAATCTGCCTTATTTTGTTAGGCCTGGCAAGTTCAGCATTTGCTCTGAATGAAAAACAAATCCGTGCTGAAGTACAAAAGCGTCTTGGAACTGCTGCGAATGTCCGAAACGTTACCGCCTCGCCGATTCCAGGTCTTTTTGAAGTACAGGTGAACAATGAGATTTTTTACACGGACACTAATGCTAAATATTTGATCCAAGGCGAAATGGTTGAATTGGCTACGGGTAATAACGTAACGGCTAAGCGCCAAGAAGATATTAATCGCATCAAGTGGTCTGAGCTTCCACAAGCGCAGGCATTTAAGGTGATTCGTGGCAATGGTAGCCGTCAAATTGCCGTGTTCTCTGATCCTAATTGTGGTTATTGCAAACGTCTTGAAAAAACGCTGCAACAACTCGATAACGTAACCATTTATAACTATCTCATTCCAATTTTGTCAGCGGACTCGTCTCTCAAATCTAAACAGATTTGGTGCGCGTCTGATCAGCAAAAAGTTTGGAATGATTGGATGCTCAATAATCAAAGCCCTACTGGCAAATCTGATTGTGCCAATCCAATTGATAAGAATATGGCCCTTGCTAAAAACTATGGGATTAATGGCACCCCAACCATCTTCTTTACGGATGGTAGTCGCTTTCCTGGAGCGGTTCAATTAGCTGATATTGAAAAAAAATTAGCCTCGCTTAAGTAAGCTACAAATGCAAGCCAACACAATGCCTGCTGTCCAATACACCGTCTGGCCGGATGATTTACATGGTCATCGTTTTACCGTAAAGCTCGTCATTGAGAATCCAGACCCAGCGGGTCAAATCATTGCGATGCCCGCATGGATACCAGGCAGCTATTTAATACGAGACTTTAGTAAACAGATTGAAACAATTACTGCATTTACTTCTGTTAAGAAAACTGAGCTACGTAAATTAATCCCACTTGAGCGGCTCGACAATGATCGCTGGCGCTTGCCAAAAAATATCGGCAGCTGTGAAATCATCACAACAGTCTACGCCTTTGATCAATCAGTGCGGGCCGCCTATTTAGACCAAAACCGTGGTTTCTTTAATCTAACCAGCCTATGCCTAGGGGTTCAAGGCCAAGCTCACCTCCCATGTTCTCTGGCGATTGCTCCTCCAGCTGACCAGGCTCTGCTGCAATGGGACGTTCAGTGCACACTTACTCCTGTAAAAACTGACTCCAATGGATTTGGATTTTATTTAGCAAAAAATTATGATGATCTGATTGATCATCCGATTGCGCTGGGTCGCTTTGATGTCATTGAGTGGGAAGTATTTGGCACAAACCATGCAATGGTAATTCAAGGTCTTAGCTCTGAGCAATCTGAGCTCCTGGATAAGAAAAGGCTTGCAGATGATCTGCGTAATATCTGCGCCGAGACAATTCGTCTATTTGATCCTCACAAACCAAAAGCACCATTTTCTCGCTATTTGTTTATTGTGAACGCTGCCTTAGAGGGATATGGTGGCCTAGAGCATCGTAGCAGCACTGTTCTGCTATGCAAACGCGATCAATTACCTTACCTTGATCACGATCCCAAGAAACCCAAAAAGTCGTATGAGGAGCTCTTGGGTTTATGTAGTCATGAGTATATTCATGCTTGGCTGGTAAAACGCATTGAGGCTAAAGCATTTCAACCCTATGATCTTGGTCAGCGTAACTACACACGCTTGCTATGGCTCTTTGAAGGCTTCACAAGCTACTATGATGATCTACAACTTGTGCGAAGTAAATGCATCTCAGAGAAACGCTACCTAGAGCTGCTGGCTAATACCTGGAATAGCGTTTTGCGTAACCCCGGTCGATTAAAACAAAGTGTGGCCGATAGTTCATTTGATGCGTGGACCAAGTACTACCAAATAGATGAGAACACTCCCAATGCAGTAGTGAGTTATTACGCTAAAGGATCACTCATCGCACTAGGCCTTGATTTGCTCATACGCCATCATAGTATGGGTAAATACTCCTTAGATGATGTCATGCGTTCTTTATGGAAAGAGCATGGCAAAAAAGGTGTTGGTGTAAATCAATATGCGCTTGATATTACGATCACATCCGTCATGGGGCCTAGTTTTAATAAGACCTGGCACACCTTCAAGAAGAACTATATTGAGGGCACGCTCGATGTGCCACTACAACTTTGGCTACCCCAAATCGCTGGTATTGAGGTAGCCCAAAAGCAATCGGGTTTTGTTGAAGAACTAAAACTAGCACTCGGAATTCGGTTTACGGAAACGGGTGGGTGGCTGAAGCTAAGCCATGTGCTGGATGGAGGTCTTGCCCAACAGGCTGGGCTAGCCCCAAATGATCTAATTAGTAGCATCAATTCTCAGAGGGTTACAGGTCAACGCTTAGACCAAGTGCTTGCAAGTCTTCAGAAAGCTAAGCATTTAACAATCCAATACTTCCGCCAGGATCAAGGTTATCAAGTGAATATTCCTCTAAAGCTTATCGCCCCTCCCCAGTATGAGCTGAGGACTTCAAACGTATCCTGAATATCGTCCCACCAATTTCTACTTTGCATATTTCTTTACAGCAGCTCATTCCAAACGACTGGCAATTACTACTGGGCGATTATTTAGAATCCCCTGCCTGGCAACAGCTATGCGAAGCGTTCGAACAAGAACACAAAGTGTATGGAATAAAAATTCGGCCCGACAAAGATAAGCTTTTTTATGCCTTACAACTCACTCCGCTTGATTCAGTAAAAGTCATTTTGCTCGGACAAGATCCATATCATTCACCAAACTTGGCGCAAGGCTTAGCATTTTCTATACCAGATACTATTCCGCCGGGTTCGAAACTTTTTCCGAGCTCATTACGTAATATGAATAAAGCCCTTCTGATTGAGGGATTTGGCTTACTCCGCCATGGTGATTTAAGTCACTGGGCAAAACAAGGTGCCCTCCTTTTAAATACCGCTTTATCCGTTCGTTTGGGAGAGGCTAATTCACATGCGCAATTAGGATGGAAGCCTCTTATAGAGACACTCATTCAAAAACTATCTTGCAATAGAAGTGGCTTGGTTTGGTTACTGTGGGGCAGTCACGCACAGTCGCTTGAAGAAAATATTCAGGATCCAGAGAAACACCTTATTTTGAAATCTTCTCACCCTTCTGGTTTAGGCGTATACAAAACATCTAAACCATTCATTTATCCGGGGGATCAGAAAAGCTGTGGGCACTTTACAAAGACCAATGAATATTTAAATGCTAATAAAAAAGGTGGGGTTATCTGGTCTCAAAATACTTAGCAAAGATTTTCTTTCTTAGCTCAGAAAAATACTACTTATTAATTTCTTGGCCATAACCTGAAAGTATCCCAGCCAAAAAATTTTTCCTTAGAACATTTCTATCTCTTTCCCTTTTCAGAAGTTCTAAATCCATTTACTGAAACTTCTCAGAATAATTTTTGTAAGCAATCTTAGTAAGTAATTTCTTTATTTATTTCAACATTTAAATAATTTTCTCAAGTACAAAAGGTCTAATTGCACTAAAAACAAATGCCCCCAAGACTGCACTAGCCCATTCCAACATCTGGCCAGAGGTGAATAGGCCGATCATTTGACCCCCATAGCTAGCCAAAATTGCTCCTAAGACCCCAAGAAGGATGCCCCAAAGGTAGGCCCACTTTGTTCTTTTTCGGCTGGATTTGGCCTTATTTCTAGGGGAAAACCCAGGAAAATAGTAGCTAGCAGCCGCGCCTACTATTCCTCCAACCAACAGATACGCCAAAAACCCCATTGAAAACACCCCTATTTAGCCTAAGAAAACTATAATTCACAACATGAAGCTGTTGACTTTGGGCATTAACCATCACACAGCGCCGGTTGCCGTTCGGGAAAAAGTTGCCTTTGATCCTGAAGGGCTGCTTGACGCTTTATCCGATCTACGTTCCCACTTGGGTGGCGTTAATCGGAGTGGTTTGCCTGAGGCAACCATACTGTCCACATGCAATCGTACAGAACTCTACTGTGCTGCTAATGATCCCGCCTCGGAAAACGAGTTTCATGAAGCGACGTTTGACTGGTTAGCAAAAAGCCAAAAATTAGCTCCCAGCGTTTTACAACCTCATATCTATACATTGCCTCAGTCGGATGCAGTACGGCACGCATTTCGAGTAGCATGCGGCTTAGATTCCATGGTGATTGGTGAAACGCAAATCTTAGGCCAAATGAAAGATGCAGTTCGTACTGCGAATGAAGCAGGCGCTCTTGGTACCTATCTCAATCAACTCTTTCAGAAAACCTTCTCTGTTGCTAAAGAGGTTCGTGGCTCAACTGAAATTGGTGCGCACTCGATTTCCATGGCTGCCGCATCAGTTCGACTTGCTGAGCGTATCTTTGAGTCTATTGGCGAACAAAAGATTTTGTTTATCGGTGCTGGTGAGATGATTACGCTGTGCGCTACTCATTTTGTGGCACGCAAACCAAAAGCAACTGCCATTGCGAATCGCACCATTGAAAGAGGTCAAGAACTGGCGGACTCAATCTCTGCTCAAAATATCGATGCAGAGTCATTCCGCCTCAATGACCTGCCCACCCGCTTGCATGAGTTTGACATCATCGTTTCATCCACAGCAAGCCCTTTACCTATTATCGGCCTTGGTATGGTAGAGAGCGCTTTAAAACTGCGTCGTCGTAAACCCATGGTCATGATCGATTTAGCAGTACCGCGTGATTTTGAACCAGAGATTGCAAGACTGAATGATGTCTACCTCTATACCGTCGATGATTTAGGTACGATGGCACAAACGGGTTCGAACTTACGACAAGCTGCAGTGAGTCAAGCGGAAATCATTATTGAAGAGCGTGTCAGTAATTTTATGCACTGGTTACAAGGAAGAAACGCCGTACCTTTGATTCAGGATATTCAGCAGCAAGGCGATCGTCTGCGGCAAATTGAGTTAGAGCGTGCGCTTAAACGATTGATGCGTGGCGAAGATCCTCAAGAGGTTCTCAATGCAATGGCGCAAGGTCTCACGAATAAGTTCTTACATGGTTCATTGCATGCACTTCAACATGCGAGTGGCTCAGAGCGCGACGCCCTAATTAAATTACTTCCAAAATTATTTGCTACGCATTCGGGAGCGAATAGTTTTTCTGACAATATTTTCAACAATCCAGAAAAAAAATCTCAAGCCGATAGTCATTAGATGAAATCCAGCATGCGGGCTAAGCTGGAGCATCTTGATGCCCGTTTGGCTGAACTTAATACCATTTTGATGCAGGAAGACTCCACAAAGGATATGGATGTCTATCGCAAACTCACACGTGAACATGCTGATATCTCAATGGTTGTAGAGCAATTTGGCTTTTACAAGAAGGCTGAAGAAGACGCTAAAGCTGCTAACGAAATGCGCCTTGATCCGGATATGAAAGAGTTTGCCGACGAAGAACAAAAACAAGCGGAGACGCGTATGGCAGATCTAGAGAAAAGCCTACAAACTCTCTTGCTGCCAAAGGATGAAGATGATGGTCGGAATATTTTCTTGGAGATTCGAGCAGGTACCGGTGGTGATGAGAGCGCCCTATTTGCTGCTGATCTTCTGCGCATGTATACCCGCTTTGCTGAACGTCAGGGCTGGAAAACGGAGATTGTTAGCCAAGCAGAATCAGATCTGCGTGGTTACAAAGAAGTGATCTTGCGCCTTTCTGGAACCGATGTATACGCCAAAATGAAATTTGAGTCTGGTGGGCATCGAGTACAACGTGTACCCCAAACAGAAACCCAGGGTCGCATTCATACCTCAGCTTGTACGGTTGCTGTGATGCCTGAGGTCGATGAGATTGAAAGCATCAAAATCAATCCTGCGGATCTGCGAATTGATACCTTTCGTGCATCAGGTGCAGGCGGACAGCACATTAATAAAACCGATTCGGCTGTTCGCATTACCCATCTTCCCACCGGCATTGTGGTTGAGTGTCAAGACGACCGAAGTCAGCACCGCAATAAAGACCAAGCAATGAAGGTCTTGGTCTCGCGCATTAATGATGCGCAACGACATGCGCAACAGCAAGAACAGGCACAAACGCGTAAATCATTAGTGGGTACCGGTGATCGCAGTGACCGAATCCGAACCTATAACTTTCCACAAGGTCGCATTACGGATCACCGCATTAATCTCACTCTCTACAAGATTGATGCCATGATGGATGGCGACATTACTGATCTACTCAATGCCCTAGCGGCAGAGCATCAAGCTGATTTACTCGCTGCGATGGGTGATGCCTAAGCACAAAGTTAGTTTGTGAGAATGCCATTGAGTACAACGCAATCCTTATTAGACAATACACCGCTTGATAAAGTGGATGCACGCTTTTTATTGGGAGATCTTCTTGAACAGCGTCTTTCTTGGCCACGCTCCGCATTAATCTCTAAAGACCAAGAGGCACTTCCTCTTGGTCTGATTGATGAGTGGAAAGCGCTTGAACAAAGACGCCTGCTAGGCATTCCAGTTGCCTACTTGGTGGGTAAAAAAGCCTTTCATGCGATAGAGCTCAAGATAAGCCCTGCCGTTCTTATACCTAGGCCGGAGACCGAACTCTTAGTTGATCTGGCCACCGAGGAAGTTCAAAACCAAATTCAATTTAACCCCTGCAAACAATTAATACGCATTCTGGATCTAGGAACTGGGTCTGGTGCTATTGCTCTGGCAATTGGCTTTCAGTTAAAAATACAAAATCAGAGTAATCCTATTATTGAGATTCTGGGTATTGACATTTCTTCTGCTGCAATCGAGCTAGCCAAGGAAAATGCAAGTCGGCTTGGGCTGACTGATCATGTTAAGTTCTCACAAAGCCATTGGTATGACAATATTCCATCTGAGTTAAAAAATAGTGTTGATTTGATTGTCTGCAATCCTCCTTACATTCATCCCGATGATCCCCATCTTTCTCAAGGAGATTTGCGCTTTGAGCCCCGAGATGCCTTAACGGATCACGTGGATGGATTTGGCTGCATAAGAACCATTCTCTCTGGCTGCAATCCATATCTAAGCCAAGGAGGATGGGTCGCCATTGAACATGGCTTTGAGCAAGCTGATTTAGTACGTACCATCATGCGGGCTAATGAACTTACGGATGTACGCTCAGTTCCTGATCTGGCAGGGCATTTACGGGTCAGTATGGGCCGCAAATCAAGCCAATCTAGGGTTTGAGACTAAGTAAAGACCCCATTTCTAAATAGGTCATAAAATAGTTCTCACTATCGGTTCAGAAAGGATTTTTTGCTATGAGTGATTCCCAAATCAAAATTAAAGAAATTGTGACAAGCCACCCTGTGGTTCTCTTTATGAAGGGTACTGCCCAATTTCCCCAATGCGGCTTCTCTGGAAACGCAATTAATATTTTGCGCGCCTGTGGTGTGGAGACTCTACATACGGTCAATGTCTTTGATGATGAGTCAATCCGACAGGGTATTAAGGAATTTGCCAATTGGCCAACTATTCCACAGCTCTATGTCCATGGTGAGTTTATTGGTGGCTCCGACATCATGACCGAAATGTACCAAAGTGGCGAACTCAAAAAGTTACTTGGCACGTAATATCCAGCACTACATTTGCAAAAGCTCACTCTGTGGGCTTGGTCTAGATTAGACTAGGCCCATGTCTGAGCTTATTACCCTAATTACTGTTGTATCTCTTAGCGCGGCAATTGGTCTTGGTATTTATGTCCTTCTTCTGCGCACTAACCAAAAACAAACTCAACTATCGCTAATCGATCAAATTACTTTGGTCGATGCTTTGCGCCATGAACGTGATCAAGCAATCCAAAATTCCATTCGTCTACAGGCCGAACTAGAATCGGAGCGTAAGCAAGTGCAACATCGGATTGATTCTTTGAATGAGGCTAAAGAAGCCTTAGCGAATCAATTCAAAAACTTGGCTAATGAAATTTTAGAAGACAAATCTAAAAAATTTAGTGAGCACAATGCTCAACAACTTGATGTGCTTTTAAAACCATTGCAAACGAAGTTAACTGAGTTTAAAGAACAAGTTAGCAGCTCCTATGAAAAGGAATCTCGGGAACGCTTTGCTCTTAAAAATGAGATTGAACGATTAGCTAACCTCAACCTCAAAATGTCGGATGAAGCAAGGTCACTAACCAATGCCCTAAAAGGGGATTCCAAGATACAAGGTAATTGGGGTGAGCTCGTTCTTGAGTCAATCCTAGAATCCTCAGGTCTACGTAAAGGCGAAGAGTACCTGGTCCAAGACAGTCATACACAATCCGATGGCAGCCGTTTGCAGCCCGATGTCATTATTAAACTTCCTGAAGGTCGACATCTAATTATTGATAGCAAAGTTTCTATCACAGCCTATGCCAGACACACTGAAGCCGAAACGAGCGATCAGGCTGAAAAAGAGCTCTTGGCCCATGTTCAATCGATTCGGCAGCATATTCAAGGACTATCGGGTAAGAACTATACCGGTATCTCTGATCTATCCACTGTTGACTTTGTGTTGATGTTCATTCCCGTTGAGCCAGCATTTTTAAGCGCCCTTAAATCGGCTCCTAACCTTTATCAGGAAGCGCTTAGTAAGAACATTGTCCTGGTCTGTCCTAGCACTCTAATGGCCACCCTGCGGACAGTTGCTCATTTATGGCGTCAAGATCAACAAAATAGAAATGCAATGGAGATCGCTAGGCAGTGTGCCAATCTCTATGACAAGTTTGTGGGTTTTGTGGAAGACCTAGAACAAATTGGTAAACGTCTTGATCAAGCCCAGTCGAGTTATCACGATGCTTTTAGTAAACTTAAATCAGGCAAAGGTAATTTGATTAAAGCAGCAGAGAAGGTAAAAGAGTTGGGAGTCAAGCCCAACAAGATGATTGCGAGCAACCTGCTTGATACGGATGAGTAGTATTTATAGATAAAAAAACCCGCTCGGTTGAGCGGGCTCTAGTGCTGAATTACTAAATTAAGCAGCTTTACGAGCCTTTGCTGGAGCAGCAGCTTTCTTTACTTGAGCAATTTGACCTTGAAAAGCTTCAAATGCCTGGTCTGCTGATTTCTCAACGGTTGCCATTGCATCTTTGCTGGCTTCACGGAACTGCTCAAAACCTTGCATAACCGAGTTCATTGATGTTTTGAATGCCGATACAAAGACATCTGAACCGGCAGGTGCGTTAGCGGCTAATGTGTTTACCCAGTCTTGCATACCAACTTGAGTTTGCTCAATGCTGGCTTCTACGACGTTTGCAAACTCTTTACCGCTCTCGCGCAATACCTTAGTTACTTTGCGCTGATGAGCAATCGCTTGATTACCAACTTCTTGCAAGGAGTCAGCTTGGATCAACTCGGTGACGCTCTTTGGATCTTTGGCGGTCAACACGTGTTGGATGTTCTCTTGAGCATTCAAGAGTGCATTTTTAGAGGCGTCGTAATTGAGTTCTACGAGTTTTTGTGCATTCTCAAGAGCAGCTTCGCCCAAAGAAAATACGGTCTCGAGGTTCTTGCTCTGAATTTGCGACAATTTCGCTGTTACTTGATCTTGATTCATGGTGTACTCTCCAATTAGTTAATGTATTTAATATTGCACTGCACCATGAAACTATACCTATATTTATGCTGCTTTGCAATATAAATGATTGCTTTGCATCAAAAAATATCCTTTTAGATTAAAAAAATGAATTAAATCAATGATTTAATAGATAAATACCATGTCTGATTCAGCTCAAAATAGCCCTTCTTATCCTAAAATTGCTACCGCCGCCTGTTTTGGTACCTTTTTAGAGTGGTACGACTTTTTAACCTTTGCCACCCTAGCCGTTGCCTTTGCACCCCTATTTTTCCCAAGTTCCGACCCCGTTACGGGTCTTCTAGCCAGCTTAGCTACCTTTGGGGCTGGGATGGTTGTGCGCCCCCTAGGAGCGGCATTTTTTGGTTCCCTGGGGGACCGAATAGGACGAAGACCTGTCTTCCTCATCACGATTACTTTGATGGGCGGGGCCACCTTTGCTGTTGGGTTTTTACCCACCTATGAACAAATAGGTATTTGGGCGCCCATCCTTCTTGTGAGTTTGAGACTTCTTCAAGGGCTATCAGCTGGGGGTGAAATCGGTGGCAGCGCTGTTTACTTAACGGAGCATGCGGGTAACTCAAATCGGGGATTAAAAACGAGCGTTTTGCAATTAATGGGGCCGCTAGGAATGCTTGTATCCACCTTACAACTGGTTTTACTCAATCAATTTTTAGACCCAGTAAGCTTTAAAGAATGGGGCTGGCGTGTTCCTTTTTGGTTCTCAATCATTTTGCTACTTGTTGCTCTTAAGGTCAGAATGACCTTGGAAGAAACACCGATCTTTAAAGAAATGTTAGCCCAGGGACAAACATCAAAGTCACCGCTGCGTGATAACTTTCGGGATAAAGAAACCCGCAGGCAGATGTTTTTACTCTTCTTTTGCATATCTGCTGGTGGCTCCATTTTATTCTTCTGCGTTCAGGTGTATACCGGAATCTTTATGAAATCAGCATTGCAAATTAATCCTCAAATCGTCGATACCTTGACCATTACAGCAACGCTTGTCTTATTCCCACTAACCATCCTCTCTGGAGCCCTCTCAGACCGTATTGGGCGCAGGCCCGTGGTGATTGGTGGATTACTCCTCGGCACGATTTTGATTCAACCGGCTTATCAGTTTTTGCAAGCCCTAAGTCAGCAAGTTACCCCTGATTATTTTTTAATGGCAGGTACTCTGGTCACGATCACCCTTCCACTTGCATTGGTAGTTGGTCCTCAAACCGCCCTTCTTGCAGAACTTTTCTCAGCAAAGACTCGCAATAGTGCGGCAACCCTCCCTCATAATCTTGCTGCGGGCTGGATTGGTGGATTACTGCCACTAATCGTAACTTGGTTGAACAAAGAGTTTTCTAGCCAGCTGGCTGGCTTATGGTACCCAACCATTTTTTTAGCTATTGCAGC
>Ga0209442_1000326_pt1 | contig 28473 bp, 39 predicted proteins | sample LauGreSBDMM110DD_2_FD_187565 | JGI IMG/M metagenome (GOLD analysis project Ga0209442, IMG submission 187565) | Freshwater lake microbial communities from Lake Michigan, USA - Sp13.BD.MM110.DD (SPAdes) (version 2) | ecosystem: Environmental > Aquatic > Freshwater > Lake | place: Lake Michigan...
GTCGAGTCTAAAAGATTTTGGGCCTCAAATAAGAATTCATCTCATCATGAGGTCTTATTTAAGAGTTCACCCAATCCTGAACTGTTAATTTAGAAACCATTAGCCATAGTCTCGCTCACCCACGCCCGACCTCGCACGCACACGCACGCGAAGATATATAACTGGCATCGAATAGCGGGCACAAAAAAACCCCAGACCTTGTGAGTCTGGGGTTTGGTCTAACCGATAAGCTTACTTCATCTTATCGTAGAAAGCGTCGATGGCAGCTTGGAACACTTCAGCCGATGGCACGGTAGTGTCACCTTTGGCTTGCTTATTCTTACGCTCCGTCTTCAGCTTGTCGAACACTTCAGCCAGCTTGGCAGTGAAGTCTAGGACACGCCGACCAGCTTTGGCTTTGCCTTCGCTATCAGCTTCGCGGATGATCCGCAGCATGTCAGCCCACCGATTTGAACAGTAGGCTTGGAACTGCGTGCGAATCTTACCGACTACCGCATGGCGATCTGGGTCTTCCGACTTCAGCTTGCCATAGGCTTGTTGCGTCAACATCATAGCCACATCGACATTGAACACTACCATGCCTTCCTGATCCGCCACATCGTCAGCCAGTGGAATCAGTCGGTTTTCGCGGATCACGAAACGCTGATCCGCATGGTCTTCCCGATACTTGAGCTGCCATCCGCTGTACAGATCAGCCTTGTTGGCATCGGTCAGACCCTTTTCCAAAACGTCTGGCTGTTCGTCACGAACGAACAACGCACATTGACGCAGGGACTGACCAGCATGTGCGCCCTGATAGGCTGCGTCACGCAGGTTCTTGGGGACAAACGAGACCATAGCGGGAGAGATTGGCTTTGTTGCCATAATAGAACTCCAAGAGTTTAGAAACATCGGCGACACCACGTCATCCGATGAACCATGTATAGCGCAGCCCGATGGCTTATGCAAGATTTCAGGGTATGCTGACCCGTTATCTAAGCCCACGCACACGCGCCGACGCGCCCACGCGATCAGGCACGCGCGACGAGACATAACTGGTATCGAATAAGCGGACGAAAAAAAACCCCCGGACCTTGTGAGTCCGGGGGTTGGTCTAGCCTAGCAGGGGATCACTCAGCGGCAAGGACAGCGTAGAAAGCCTCGATTGCTGCTTTCAGTTTCGCCTCAGGAGGCGCAGAGGTGTCCCCCTTCGCCGCCTTGTTCTTGCGCTGGTCCTTGAGCGCATCAAACATCTTCTTCGCCGAGGCGGTCCAATCGTTCGTGACTCGTTTCTGAGTCTTGCCCGCTGCGGCATCCTTGCGGATGATCGAAAGCATGTCCCCCTTGCGGTTGCTGACATACTTCTGAAAATCCTCTCGCCACTTCTTGATGATGGCGTGCTTTTCGGGTTCGTGCTGGCCGAGTTGACCGAAGGCGTGCTGAGTGAGACTCAGCGCGACACCCAGCGTGAAGAATGCCGTCTCGGTCCCCTTTGGGATGTCCTCAGTCTTGACATCGACCAGAGGGATGTACTTCCCCTCCTTGACCATGTAAAGGTCACCGGGAAACCTCTCAGCGTAACGCACCGCCCATCCCTCCTTGAGTTGCTTCATGTTTTCCTCAGTGATGTCCTCGGTCACCACGTTGGGCTGCTTGTCACGCAGAAACATGGCGCACGAGGCGAGAGTCTCACTTGAGTGTGCGCCCATGTAGGCGGCATCCCTCAGGTTTTCAGGACGATACCCAGCAGCAGCGGCGGGGGTGATCACGGGTGCAGCAGGTGCTGCGGGTGCTTGACGAGTTGCCATGGTAGGCTCCTTTTCATGTCTCGGTTCGCGTTCAGCACCTCGCTGAACATCCCCCTCGACAATTCAATGTATACGGAATGGCGATCCTTTATGCAAGGTTTCAGGGTGCGCTGAACCCTTGATCAAGGGCACGCGCTCGCCCACGCACGCCCAGCCACGCGCGACGACACATAACTGGCATCAAAGGCTGGGCGCAAAAAAACGCTGCAACCCTTTCGGATTGCAGCGTGGTCTAACCTAGCGCGATCAATACGGCAGCACGCCCGCCTCGATCAACAGAACCAGCGCGTTCATGTGGCGCTTACGTCGCGCCTCCTGATACCGCATCTTATCTTCAAACCGCGCCGTTATTTCAACAGCGCCGTTGATGTCACGGCCCGCCACTTCCATGCTGGCGATGAACCACTTGGCCTCTTCAAACATCTCGCCACAATGCAGCCCCTCGATGTTCTCTTTAATCGCGCTGTCTTTTAGGTAGACCAGAACCTTGAACGAGGGGTCAGACTCATTCACTACGATATCTTTCCGCGCCTTAGGTACGTTCTTCATCATTCCACCCCGTATCCGTTGAGAAAACTAGCAGTTGCCAGCACGCCTTCAGGTTCAACCAGTGTCAAACCCTGAGTGATATCGTCATGGTCACCGAATTCGGCAGACCCGTCGATATCCATTGCAGGGTCGATAGTGTTGGCGTTCATCTCATGGTCAAACGCTTCCACTTCAAAGTAGCAGTCAACAGTCTCGACTGACTCCACATTCTTCAATTCACGCTTTGGCTTGTTGCTTCGCAGCGTGAATTCTGTCCCTGCCTTATCAGTCCAATCCCATGTACGTGACATGATCATTCTCCGGTTATCTGAACAGCACCGCGCCGCTCAGTGATTTAAGGTATACGTGATGCCACCTGATAACGCAACTTTTCAGGGTATGGCCGCGCTCACGCGCTCACACGCGCCAGCCACGCTCGCCCGCTCTCACGCGACGACATATAACTGGCATCAAATGTGAGGACAAAAAAAAACCACCGAGCCTTTCGACTCGGTGGCCTGACCCGCTAGAGCGTCAATCCATTCCCTTATAGAACTCATTGAGTTCGTGGTAGACCTTCACAGCGTTCCGGTACGCTGCCTCTGCCTCACTTCGCGCTAGCCCTTGCCTAAGCTGCTCTTTCATCTCGATGGTCTGCTCATCGCGTGTAGTCATCCCAGACTCGAACTCATGTTCCTCTTGGGTCGGCACAGTGTGCAGCCCATCCATGAACTCACAGTACAGATCGTAGTCATGATCAATGTTTGCTTCAGTCATCATCGTCTCCTTAGTTCCAGATCCAAATACCAAAACCATAGACCAGCACCCAGAACAGAGTGCAAGCCAAACAGAACACCAACAGATCCATGTCCCTATCCATCATCATCTCCTTTGTGAAGTGAGACGCTGCACCATGCAGCGTCTCGGTCTAACGTCTACCTCAGCGGCTGAGGCTCAGTCGCCACTCATGGAAGGTGTTTGCCGCCCTCCATACGCTCTCACTCAGCAGCACCGCCCGAGTGATCTCTATCGGCCAACCCTGCCGCATCGCTGCGGTGCTAGCGTTGCGCGTCCCGGACATTGCCGCGAACTTCCGCAGACCCTCAACCTCTTGCAGCGACTCGCGGAACCGATCAACCTTGTAGCGCGGGATCGTCTGGCTCATCGCACCATTCTTGTAGGTGCGGACTGTGTGCTGAAGCATGTTCAACTCCATCGTCTTCGACTTCGTGCGTCGCCCTGTGCGTTGCATCCCGTCTCAGTGATTCAATGTATACGCCAGACCAGTCCAAAACGCAATTTTTCAGGGTATGACGCGACCCCACCCATCCCCCACCCCCCAAAATGCTCCAAACCCACGCTGCCTCAACCCCTCTCTAATCCACACAAACAATCGCAAAGTTTTCCAAAGTTCAGCGATGCAAGAGGCAAAGTACACCCCACCCCCCACCCCCTACCCCCACCCCCTCTTATTAGGGTTTTTACCTAATGGGACTCCTACCTCCTTTCCAAAAGCCGTGCTATATTTATATGATGGACGCATACACCCCGGAGATAGATCACAACGTCCCGCTCCCTGCCTCTGCTAAAGAGGCGTATCCAGACCTTTCCCCGCGAGAGGAACTGGAGATGCGTGCGCGGACAATCAAAATGCTTGCTGATCTGGCAGGCCACCCCCTCGAACCTGACGAAGGGGACCGCAACGAGGCTATTCAGATAGCCACAGATATGGTTAAAGGAGGCGTGAGCCCGAACTTTGCCATCTACCCGAATGAGACCGTTGCGTATCTGGCGGGCCTTGTAGCGCAGTACGATACACAGGTAGTGCGTGAACTCGCGGATCTGAAGCGGTTCGTGGTTAACAAGCTAGTGGAGGAGACGGGCCACCCCGATGCCAAGATTCGTATTGCTGCGATCAAGGCTTTGGGTGAAGTAGATGGTGTCGATGCTTTTAAGAAGCGCACCGAAGTGACTGTGAAGCACCAATCTATCGAAGAAGTAGAGAGAGAACTCTTGGCAACCCTTGCCAAGTTAGAAGGTAATACGGTTGATGTGAAGATGGTTGAAGTAATCGAAACCAATGACCCAACTAACTCCTGACAAGATCGCGCAGCTACGCGCTGCGTTGCCAACAATGTCGGATGACCTCAAGAGGAACACTCTTGAGTTGCTAAAGCAGTGGGAAAGCGAGTCAATGTGTGCGCGGAGCAAGGAATCCTTCTTGGATTTTATTGCCAATGTGTACCCTGACTACAAAGTTGGCCCCCACCACCGCAAACTTGCCAGAATCTTTGAAGATATTGCTGCTGGCAAGAAGAAAAGGGTGATTGTCAACATCGCCCCACGACACGGTAAGTCAGAATTGATCTCTTACCTTGCTCCCGCATGGTTTTTGGGCAAATATCCGCACAAAAAGGTCATCATGGCCTCCCACACTGCGGATTTGGCTGTCAATTTTGGTCGTAGAGTGCGAAATTTGGTCGGTTCTGACCCGTATAAGGCTATTTTTCCGCAAGTTACGCTTCAAGCTGACTCGAAATCAGCATCCCGGTGGGGTACAAACTTCAATGGCGAGTACTTTGCCATTGGTGTGGGTGGCGCACTGGCTGGTCGAGGCGCAGATCTGTTCATTATTGATGACCCGCACTCTGAGCAAGATGCCAAACAGGGCAGAGCAGATGTGTTTCTCCCTGCGTGGGAGTGGTTTCAGTCAGGCCCATTGCAGCGTCTGATGCCGGGAGGAGCCATCATTGTCGTGATGACAAGGTGGAGTAAGTTGGACTTAACAGGCCAACTCGTCAAGCAGATGGTCAACGAGGACGGTGTAGAGCCTTGGGAAGTCGTTGAATTCCCTGCCATCTTGAACGACAAACCACTTTGGCCTGATTTCTGGCCTTTGGAAGAGCTTTTATCCAAAAAAGCGGCGATGGACCCACGGTATTGGCAAGCCCAATACATGCAAAACCCAGTATCTGAGGAGGGGGCGCTCCTAAAAAGGGAGTGGTGGCAGATATGGGACAAGGACGACCCACCCCAGTGTGAGTTTATTATTATGTCTCTTGACGCAGCGCAGGAGGCTAATACTCGTGCTGACTATAATGCCCTCACCACATGGGGTATCTTCTACAACGAAGAGGCCAAGAACCATAACATTATATTGCTGAACGTCATCAAGAAACGCCTAGAGTTTCCTGAACTTAAGAAGTTAGTACTAGAAGAGTACAAAGAGTGGGAGCCTGATGCGTTCATCGTGGAGAAGAAGTCCAACGGTGCGGCGCTCTATCAGGAGCTTCGACGCATGGGTGTGCCTGTGGGGGAGTTCACTCCGGGCAAAGGGCAAGACAAAATTTCTCGCGTTAACGCTGTCTCTGATTTACTTTCCTCAGGTATAGTCTGGGCTCCTGACAGGCGGTGGGCCAGAGAACTCATTGAAGAGTGCAATGACTTTCCAAGCGGAGAGAACGATGACTTGGTGGACTCCACCACCCAAGCCTTGCTGAGGTTTAGGCAAGGGGGGTTCTTGCGACTGCCCACAGACGAGCCTGAAGAAATACAGTTATTCAAGAGTCGCCGTCACGCTGCATACTACTGAGCATAAACATGACTACACAGAAGTTTATGGGCAAGAACCAGTTGATTGACCGCCTGTCGGCGCAGATCGGCTCACGGGAAACCGCCCTTGAAGTTCTGAAAAAACGTGGACACGTAGATGACAAGGGTAACTTGACAGTCGCTGGCAAGAAGCGCGATTCAATGACTGCTGAAGAACGCGCTCTGGATAGAGCGAGTACGCGCACAGGCAAGAAGCCCACTGCGTTCAAGTACAACCCCAGCACAAACACCGCAACATTGAGAAAGAAATACTGATATGGCAAACATTGACAAGGGGCTGTATCAGGCTCCAATGGGGCTGGAAGCTATGGGCATGAGCGAGGAGCCCATCGAAATTGAGATCATCGACCCTGAAGCGGTGAACATCCGCACCGGGGACATGGAGCTTTCCATCGAAAAAGGTGAGGAAGAGGACGATTTCAACGTCAATCTGGCCGATGAAGTTGATGAAAAGTACCTTCAGTCGATGGCTGGAGACCTTGCGGGAGACATAGATAACGACAAGGCATCACGCAAGGACTGGGAAAAAGCCTACACCGAGGGTCTAAAACTGCTAGGTTTGCAATACGAGGAACGTACTGAGCCTTGGAACGGTGCTTGTGGCGTGTTCCACCCCATGATTACTGAGGCGGTGATCCGGTTCCAGTCAGAGACCATCACCGAGACGTTCCCCGCTGCGGGGCCAGTGCGTACAAAGATTCTGGGTCGAGAGACGCCAGAGAAGAAAGAAGCCGCTGTTCGCGTCGAAGACGACATGAACTATGAACTCACCGAAGTCATGCGGGAGTTCAGGCCAGAACACGAGCGGATGCTATGGAGCCTCCCGGCCACGGGTTCTGCATTCAAGAAAGTGTACTACGACCCATCGCTCGGTAGGCAGGTTTCGATCTTTATTCCAGCAGAAGACATCCTCCTGCCGTACGGAACGTCTAACCTTGACACTTGCTATCGGCTGACGCACGTGATGCGTAAGACGGAGAATGAGGTCGTGAAGCTGCAACAAGCGGGCTTCTACCGCGATATTGATCTCCCTGATCCGCTGAAGGCGTCTGACGACATTCAGAAAGCAAAGGACAAGGAAACAGGCTTTAGTGACATCAATGATGACCGCCTGACTATCTATGAGTGCCATGTAGATCTTGATCTGAAAGGTTTCGAGGATAAGGATGAGAAGGGTAAGGAGACTGGCATCCACCTTCCTTATGTAGTCACTTTAATCAAGGGGTCCAATGAAGTCCTTGCTATTAGGCGGAACTGGAAAGAGGACGACGACCTCAAGCTCAAGCGTCAGCACTTCGTACATTATCAGTACATCCCCGGTTTTGGCGCGTATGGCTTTGGCCTATTCCATCTCATCGGAGGATATGCGAAGTCAGCTACTAGCCTTATGCGACAGTTGGTTGACGCAGGCACACTGTCCAACCTCCCCGGAGGACTCAAATCCCGAGGTCTGCGAATCAAGGGAGACGACACCCCCATCGCACCCGGAGAGTTCCGCGACGTAGACATCGGCTCTGGTGCTTTGCGCGATAACATCCTGCCGTTGCCGTATAAGGAACCAAGCCAAGTTCTCGCAGGGCTGCTGGACAAGATTGTTGAAGAGGGACGCCGCTTCGCTGCAACTGCTGATATGCAGGTCAGTGATATGTCGGCTAACTCTCCAGTTGGCTCCACGCTGGCTATTCTTGAGCGCCAACTCAAGGTAATGACGGCAGTTCAGGCGCGGGTTCACTATGCGTTCAAACAAGAGTTACAACTTTTGGCCGCAATCATTCGGGATTATACCGACGATGATTACGACTATGAGCCGGGGAACGACAAGGTAAACGCCAAGAAGGATGACTATTCCCACGTAGATATCATCCCGGTCAGTGATCCTAACGCTGCAACCATGAGTCAGCGTGTGGTGCAGTACCAAGCCGTCATCCAGATGGCGCAGATGGCCCCGGAGATTTACGACCTCCCACAACTGCACCGTGCCATGTTGGATGTCTTGGGGATCAAGAACGCTGAAAAGCTCGTCCCCCTGCCTGACGACATGAAGCCAAAGGATCCAGTCACCGAGAACATGGACATCCTGAAGAGCAAGCCGCTCAAGGCGTTCATCTTCCAAGACCATGAGTCGCACATTCAGGTGCATATGTCGATGACCCAAGATCCAAAGATCATGGCTGTCGTGGGGCAGAACCCCAAGGCGCAGGAGATGATGGCCGCAGGTATGGCCCACATCGCTGAACACGCTGCATATGCGTATCGGATGCAGATCGAGCAGCAAATGGGTATGCCGCTGCCACCGGAAGAATCAGGCGACGAGAACGGACCGAAGATTCCAGCAGAAATGCAGAATATGTTGTCGGGTGCGATGGCACAAGCTGCACAGCAAGTGCTCCAGCAGCACAAGCAAGAGCAAGCACAGGAGCAAGCTCAACAGGCACAACAAGATCCGATTGTGCAGATGCAGCAGCAAGAACTTCAGATCCGCCAGCAAGAAGTGCAGATCAAGCAGCAAGAAGCTCAAATGAAGATGCAGATCTCGCAGCAAGAAATGCAGATCAAGATGATGCAGGCTCAACTGGCTGAGAAGAAGATGCAAGTTGATGCTTCGGCCAGAGCCGATGAGATCGAGATCAAGAAGATGCAAGCCGAGGGGACCATCCAGCTTGGCGCTATGCAAGCCCAGATGAAGAGCAGCCAAGACCAGTCGCGTCTGGCGGCAGACCAAGAGCGTGACGGTGTACGCATGGGTATCGACATTGCTAAGAGTAAGGCGCAGGCCGCTGCGCAGGCTCGGGCACAGCAAAACAAACCACAAGGTAAATCATGATCCACGACTTCGCACGTGTATTGCGCGACCAAATACGCACGGACATGAACAACTATACGGACGACATCGCAACGGGTATTTGCAAGTCGTTTGATGAGTACCAAAAACTCTGCGGGGTGATTCAAGGGCTAGCCCTTGCAGAGTCTTACCTACTAGCCCTTGCTAAGAAAGTTGAAGAATCCGATGAGTGATCTCATTCTGCCTCCCGGCCTCGTCTTGCCGCCTAAAATCAGACCGCTTGAAACTCCAGAAGAGCACATTCCTATCGAAGAGAGGGGTAAGTCGCTCCCAGAACCTACTGGTTGGCGCATCCTGTGCATGGTCCCCGATGTCTCTGACAAACTTGAGGGCACTGACCTCGACTTGATCAAGGCTACCGCATCGCTGCGGCAAGAGGAACACGCCACCACAGTACTGTTTGTCGCAAAGATGGGTCCGCAAGCCTACCAAGACAAAGATAAGTTCGGTGAGACGCCTTGGTGTAAGCAAGGTGACTTCGTGCTTGTCCGCGCCTATTCAGGTACGCGATTCAAGGTATTCGGCAAGGAATTCCGCATGATCAATGACGATCAGGTGGAAGGTATCGTGGAAGACCCCCGTGGCATCAGCCGCGCTTAAGGAGTAAGTATGGAGCCATACAAGTTTCCTGATGAGCAGGACGACAACGAAGTTGTTATCAACAGCGACTCGTCAGAGGTAGAAATTGAGATCGTTGACGACACGCCTGAACAAGATCGTGGCCGCAAGCCACTTGATCGGGATGTTGAAGATCCTACGGATGAAGAAATTGAAAACTACTCTGATAAGGTCAAGAGCCGTATCAAGGAGTTGACCCATGCCCGCCACGATGAGCGTCGGGCCAAAGAGTCTGTTCAACGTGAGCGTGAAGAGCTTGAGAAACTCGCACAGCATCTCATCGACGAGAACAAGAATCTCAAGCGGTATGTGAATGACGGCACGCAGCACTATGTCTCGACTATCAAGTCGGCGGCAGAAGCTGAGTTGGTAATGGCCCGCAAACAGTACAAGGAAGCACAAGAAGCTTTCGACACTGACGGCATCATCGCAGCCCAAGAAGCCCTCACTGACGCTAAGTGGAAACTGGAAGAAGCGAAGAAATTCAATCCAGCCGCTTTACAGATAGACGAAACTGAGGTACAACCTCGTCAGTCTGTACCCCAACCGACTCAACCAGACCAAAAGACTCAGCGCTGGCTGCACAAAAACCAGTGGTTTGGAAGTCCGGGGTACGAAGAACTAACCAGCTTCTCACTAGGGCTGCATCAAAAACTAGTGAACACGGGCGTGGACCCAACCAGTGATGAGTATTTCAGCAAGATTGATTCGAGGTTGCACTCGACTTTCCCTGAGGTGTTCGGAAAGGTAAAGTCTTCCAAGCCAGCATCGGTAGTCGCATCTGCAACACGTTCGTCGGGTCCAAAGAAAGTGACTCTTACTACTACGCAACTTGCGTTAGCAAAGAAATACGGTCTGACCCCTCAACAGTACGCTATCGAAGTCGCTAAATTGGAGAATCAAAATGGCTGAAACCCGCACCCCCCGTGAACTTGAAACCCGTGAAAAAACCACTCGTTACGTCTATAAGCCTTCGAGTGCTCTCCCCGATCCAACCCCGCAAGCGGGCGTTGCGTTTCGCTATATTGCGACTCATATTTTGGGTCAATCCGATCCGACCAACGTCTCGCGCAAGATGCGTGATGGCTGGGAGCCAGTCAAAGCTGTGGACCATCCTGAGTTGATGATCCAAGGTAATGTTTCTGGCAACGTCGAGATTGGTGGGCTATTGCTGTGCAGGATGCCCGAAGAGAAGCTCGCTGCAATGACAGAGTATTACGACAATGTCAATAAGCAGCAGGCTGAATCTGTAGATAACAATTTCCTTCGACAAAATGACCCCCGTATGCCGCTGTTTGCGGAGCGCAAGTCAGCAGTGACTCGCGGCGCGGGGTTTGGTTCAGGTACTAAATAAGGAGTCTTAAATGGCTTATCCAGTTATTGCGGCCCCCTACGGGCTACTTCCGCAAAATTTGATCGGTGGGCAGGTATTCGCGGGCTCCACCCGCGAATTGCCTATTCAATACGGCTACAACACGAACATCTTCTACGGTGACTTCGTTAAACTGACCGCATATGCTTCCGCATCAGCTCCGGGCGGGTTTATCCAGCGAGTAGCTATTACCACTGGTACGGCTAGTAACCAAGTTACTGGCGTGTTCCTTGGTTGCTCGTTCACCAACCCAGTCACCAAGCAGAAGACGTTTAGCCAATTCTGGCCTGCATCGACGCTGGCTGGTGACGCTGTTGCTATCGTTTGCGACGATCCAGACACGGTCTTCAAGGCTGCTGTTTGCTCTGCTACTACGGTTCTCGCTTCGGGCGCTAGGGGCATGGTCGGCGCAAACCTGTCGATGATCGACAACACGGGCAACGCTACCTCGGGCAATTCAGCGAACGCTGTGTTGGCTCCTGTGGCTACCCCAGTGACGACCATCCTGCCATTGCGTTGTGTTGGTCTTGTCTCTGATACTGCTTACTCGTACAGCGCTGTCGCTACTGCGGCTTCCAGCACCACTACGGTTAACGCAGTTGCACCCGCCGCTCTGCCGATTGGTACCAACGTGTCATACGTCGCAGCCAACGGCCAAATCATCGAGACGGGCATGTTCCTGACCTCCGCCGCCGCAGCGGGCGCAGCAACGCAAACCCTCAACCAGCAGCCTGTGATCCTTGGCGCTAACGCCAATATCCCAAGTGGCGCAACCATTGTGTACACCGTGTATCCAGAAATTCTGGTCAAGGTGAACCTGCTTGTGCATGGTTATTACAGTTCCACCGCCGTCTAAGGAGTAATCTAAAATGGCTATTTCTCGTGCCCAGCTACTCAAAGAACTCCTCCCCGGCCTGAACGCGCTGTTTGGTTTGGAGTATGCCCGCTACGGCGAACAACACAAGGAACTGTATACGGTTGAAAAATCCGAGCGTTCCTTTGAAGAAGAAACCAAGCTGTCCGGTTTCTCTGCCGCTCCGGTGAAAAATGAAGGCTCTGCCATTGCTTATGACAATGGACAGGAAGCTTTCACCGCTCGTTACAACCACGAAACCATCGCTCTGGGCTTCTCCATCACGGAAGAAGCTGTGGAAGATAACCTGTATGACAGCCTCTCGGCTCGTTATACCAAGGCTCTTGCTCGCGCTATGGCATACACCAAGCAAGTCAAGGCTGCTTCTGTTCTGAACAACGGTTTCAGCAACGCATACTTGGGTGGTGACGGTGTTGCTCTGTTCAGTACTGCTCACCCACTGGTGAACGGCGCTACCAACAGCAACCGTCCTTCGACCAACGCTGACCTGAACGAGACCTCGCTGGAAAATGCTGTGATTCAAATCGCTGCATGGACCGATGAGCGTGGTCTGCTGATTGCCGCCAAGCCCCGCAAGCTGATCATTCCGCCTGCTCTGATGTTCGTTGCTACCCGTCTGTTGGAAACCAGCCTCCGTGTTGGTACGACTGACAACGATGTCAACGCCATCAAGAACAACGGTTCGATCCCAGAAGGTTACGCTGTTAACAACTTCTTGACCGACTCGAACGGCTGGTATTTGACCACTGACGTTCCTAACGGCATGAAGCACTTCGAGCGTATGCCTTTGACGAACTCGATGGACGGTGACTTCGATACGGGCAACGTCCGTTACAAGGCCCGCGAGCGTTACAGCTTCGGCTGGTCTGATCCGTTGGGTATGTTCGGTTCGCCCGGATCGACCTGATAGCTAGTTAGGGTTGGGGGTTCCCGGCTGGAGGGGGTAGGTCACAAGCCTACCCCCTTTTTATTTGCACAAGAGAAAGACTTGTGGTACAACCCTAATACCAAGACTACTTGGCTTGTTGACTGACTTGGCAGACTCCCCTCAAGACAGCAAGCCGCAAATGAGGAAATATCATGGGATTCGCAACTCACCTTGGCCCTTGGCTGCTCGGCACGGTTAAAGATACCGTTGGCCCAACTACCGTTGCAGGCGCTGCGGCTGGTCAGGTTCGTAACGTGGGCGCTTGCCCTGCTGCACAGTTTAAGACCGTCTCTAATGCAGACATTACTGCCAACACCGTTCTGGCCGTGCTCCCTGCTGGCGCTTCTATTCAGAACGTGCAGTACATCGTTACCACCGCGTATGCAACGACTACGCCGTCGATGCAAATCTATGTCAACGGCAACGCCATCTCTGCTGCAACGGCAGTTAGTGCGTTCACTACGACTGGCCTGACTGCCATCCCATTGGCAACGTCTAACCCCGGCTTGGTTGCTAACGTGGGTGCTGTTGATGCGGTGGTATCGTTCACGCAAACCAGCGTCACGCCCGGTACTGGCGCTGGTGTGTTCTCCATTGCGTACATCGTGCGTGGCTCTGACGGTTCTGCTAACCCAGCATCCGCCTAATTTGGTTACGGGGGCTTCGGCCCCCTTCTTGTAATTTAAGGGGCTGTCATGTCTGGATGGACCGTAGTAGACGCGAACTCGAACAAATCTTTGCCTATCACAGGCACTAACTCTTCGGGGGCTGTGTCTCCGTATGTAAATCCTGCGCCTAACGCGCAAGACCCCGTCGGCAAAATGCGTATTTCGCAGCCGACGGCGTTGATCGACACCGACTTTGAGTATGGTCAGCAGCCTACCAAATGGGAATCTATTGGCCTGTCCAACAACCGCCAGAGCCTATATTACATCCCTCAAGCCGCCCGTGTAGTGACGGCTGTGACTGGTGCTGGAACCCGCACGGTGGTTGTCAGCATGGCCGATACGTCGGGCTTTGTAGTTGGTACGCCGATTTACGTACAGAACTCCAACGCTGATAACGCTAACGGCTGGTACTACGTTGAGGCTGTGAGCACCAACGTGTCTGTGACCTATACGGCTCAAGGCATCGTACCCGTAGGTAACCAATTCAACACCGAGCGTACTTTTGTGTACCTCGGGTACCTGTACTCTAACTGTGGTATCAACCTCGCGTCTGTGGCGGCGTTCACTTACGTCGGATCCACTATCACGGTTACCTCTGCTAACTCGCATGGCTTGAGCGCTGGTTCGTTGATCTATGTGACTGGCGTAACCTCTATTGCCGCTAACGCTACATTGGGGTGGATTTCGGGCACTACGCTTAGTTTCAACGCTGTGCCTTCAGCCGGGTTGGTACTGCGTACTGGGTACGCAGTACTGGGCGCTGGGGTGACTGCGGGAACCACGATTACCGTCGTCAACGCATCGACATTCGTTGGTTCGATTGCTGGTACCACGTTGACATACGTAAGCGGCACCATCCCTGTGATCGGTATGCAACTGTCAGGTGCAGGTGTTACCGCTGGTACATACATCGTGTCTGGAACGTCCCCCACCTTTACAGTGAGCGCGGCATCGACAGTCACTTCAATTTCGATCATTGGGTATAACTATACGGTGAGCGCTTCGCAGACCGTTGGTGCTATCGGCGCTCCCGTGGCAATTACTGTGGCGTCCACAACTGTCGCAAACACACCCAACGGCGCGTGGGTGGTAGTCACCACTCCAACGTCCAATACCGCTACCTTTGTCACGGCCAACACCCCGTTTGGTACACTAAGTAACACGGCCAACAACCTGACGTTATTTGCGCGTCCAGCAGGGTTGGTTGAGTCTCGTCCGTTTGACGGGGGCGTGGCTTTTTCAGCCGGGGCTGCTGTTCCAAACTCGCAACTGATTCGCCAAACCCGCCGATACTTCCGGTATCAGTCTGGCAAGGGCATCCAGTTTTCCACGGGCTCTTCTTTGAACCCACCGTTGCTTACGACCAGCATTACAGCGGTTGGCACGACTGCCACGGTGACAACTCGGTACATCCACAACATAGCACCGAGTGCTACCATCATCGTTACTGGGTGTGATCAGGGGCCGTACAACGGCACATTTGTTGTGGTCAGCACCCCCACGCCGACCACCCTGACGTACACAATGTCGGCGGCTCCATCTGTCCCTACAGCAACAGGCTTTCCTATTCGCGTATCACCGAGTACGTGGTACGGATCGTCCAACCGAATTGGTTTCTTCGACCAACAAAACGGTCTTTTCTTTGAGTACGATGGCCGTACCCTGTACGCCGTTTGGCGTAATAGCGTGTTGCAACTGAGCGGCGTTGTTGATGCAACAAACAACTCAACGGTAATCTCGGGCACAGGAACCCAGTTTAGCTCTCAACTGAAACCCGGCGACTTTGTTGTGATTCGTGGGCAATCCTACCGAATTGTGACTATTACGTCGGATACGGCTATGGAAGTTACCCCTGAATATAGGGGTTCCACGATTGTCGGGACTATCATGTCCAAGACAATAGATACTCGCGTACCACAGTCTCAATGGGCAGACCCGCTTGATGGTACAGGCCCGTCCGGTTACACGATTGACCTGACGCGGATGCAGATGTTTTACATTGACTACTCTTGGTACGGTGCTGGCTTTTCCCGCTTCGGCCTGCGTACCACAAAGGGTCAGGTTACATACGTCCATCAGTTCACGAACAACAACGTGCAGTATGAAGCGTACATGCGTTCTGGCAACATGGCCGCGCACTACGAATCAAACGGCATCAGCGCAGTAACGTATTTGACTGCTACTCTTGGCGTTGGTACCTTTGGGACAATCATTAACGTACAGTCCACCGCTGGTTTTGCCCCGAGTGGTGTGATACGCATTAGCAACCCCGGCGCTACTGGTACTGTCGAGCATATTGCATACTCATCCAAAACGGCGACATCGTTCGTAGTTTCTGCCCGTGCGCAGTTGGGCGGGCAGATCACAGCTCAAGCGTTTACGTTTTCGGCAACCGCCCCCACTATGGTGGAGTTTTCGTCACCTGACACACTAGCTTCGCTGTCCCACTGGGGCTCGTCGGTAATCATGGACGGTGGCTTCGACAACGACAAGTCGCTGGTGTTCAACTACGGCATGACTACGGCCATCACAACCACGGCAACAACGCCTCGCGTGTTGATGGCGATTCGTGTGGCTCCCTCCGTGGACAACAACACAACAGGGCTTCTAGGTGCGCGAGAGATTATCAATCGTATGCAGTTGGAGTTGGAGTCTTTGGGTCTGTTCACCACCGGAACTGGCTTCCTGATAAACCTTGTGTTGAACGGATTTGCCAGCGGCGCGTTCTCTAGTGGTTTTGTGGCTCCTGTTCAGCAAGTGGGCGGCATCACATCATCTTTGGCGCAAATTGCGCTGAATACCAACGCGGTGACTGTCACTGGTGGTGAGTCGGTGTACGCTGGTTATACAGACCCAACTGGAGTTACCCGTCTGGACTTGAGTGGGATACGTGATTTGGGTAACTCAATTTTGGGCGGGGGTACAGCCAGCACGGTACCGACTACGCAATCGAACTTCTATCCTGATGGCCCGGATATTTTGTACGTCGTGGCTATTCCATTGTCCGCCACAAGCTCCACAATTTTGGCGCGACTGGGCTGGAAAGAGGCACAGGCGTAATATGGCTAAGTCTCCTGCATGGCAACGCAAGGAGGGTAAGAGCGAGGCTGGTGGCTTAAACGCCAAAGGCCGCGCTTCTTACAACAAGGCAAACCCCGGTAAACCGGGACTCAAGGCTCCACAGCCTGAAGGTGGTTCACGCAAAGATTCATTTTGTGCCCGGATGTCGGGTATGAAGAAGAAACTAACAAGTGCCAAAACCGCCAATGACCCCGATAGCCGCATCAACAAAAGCCTTAGAGCGTGGAAGTGCTAAGATGAAAGATGAAGCTCTTGAGGCTACCAAACACGTGATGGATGCCGTGTCCTTGATAACCGTAGTAGGGACACTTGTGGAAGTTTTACCGTCAATCGCAGCATTGTTTACGATTATTTGGACAGCCTTCCGAATCTGGGAGACTGACACCGTCCGTCAGTGGACTAACCGGAAGAAAGACCAATCATGAAGACGAAGAAGCCTCTCCCGGCATTCATGCAAAAGATCATGGATGCCAAAGACAAAGTCAATAGCAATCCCAAGAAGGGCGGCAAGCCTTTCAAGAACGGTGGATTTGTCAAGGCTGCTGATGGCTGCATCTCCCACGGGGGCACCAAGGCCAAGCAAATCAAAATGAAGAGCGGCGGAAGCTGCTAATAAGGAGACATCATGTCTGATACAGCAAAAGAACGCGCACTTGCGGAGTTGAAGGAAGAAAAAGACCGCGAGGCTATGGGGAAAGCCTACGACGAAGCTGCCTCTCGTTCTATGGGTACGTTCAAGGAAAAGGCTCCAAAACCTCCTACCCCTGCTTCTGCTGCGTCATCGCCCGCAAAGCCTAAGGTTATGACTAAGGCCAAGGGTGGCTGCACCAAGATGGCTAAGGGCGGTGTTACTCGTGCTGACGGGTGTGCCAAGCGAGGCAAAACCAAAGGCAGGATGGTATGAGACCTAGTCGCGGTATGGGTGATATCAATCCCTCCAAGATGCCGGGGGCAAAGAAGAAAGCTCGCCGCGACGATACTGACTTCACGCAGTATGCTGAAGGTGGTAAGGTAAACGCTGCTGGCAACTACACCAAGCCAACCATGCGGAAGTCGCTGTTCAACTCTATCAAGGGTCAGGCTACGCAAGGAACCGCAGCGGGCCAGTGGTCAGCGCGGAAAGCTCAGTTGCTGGCTAAGAAGTACAAGGCCAAAGGTGGGGGCTACTCAGATTGAAAGCGCCACAGCAATCCCTTAAGAATTGGACTGACCAGAAGTGGACAACCAAGTCGGGGAAGCCTTCGTCTAAAACAGGCGAACGCTATTTGCCAGAAGCAGCAATCAAGTCGTTGTCTCCTGCTGAGTACGCAGCGACAACCAAAGCCAAACGTGCGGGTAAGGCGGCGGGCAAGCAGTTCGTTGCCCAACCTAAAAACATTGCTAAGAAAACAGCGGGGTTTAGGTAATGGCTAAGAACTGGATTGCTGACGCTATCAAGAAGCCGGGGGCTTTACGTAAGCAACTTGGCGCTAAAGAAGGTCAGCCGATCCCCGCTAAGAAGTTGGCGAAAGCTGCTTCTGCTCCGGGTAAACTAGGACAACGTGCGCGTTTGGCGCAAACGCTTAAGGGGATGAAATAATGGGTGCTGGTGGAATGAAAAGACCGGGAGCAGGTATGTCTGCTATGCAGAGACCGGGGAACCCAATGCAGAAGCAGGGTGGCTCAATGTCACCGTCCATGCTCTCCCAACTACCCCCCGGTATTCAGCAAGCAATAGCGGCGCGGCAAATGGGCAAGCAGGGCGGTCCGATGCAGCAAAACCCTATGCAGCAAATGCAGCAGAACCCTATGCAGCAGATGGGCAAGCAAGGTGACCCGATGCAACAAGGCGGTTTCCCGCCCTATCTTGGCCCTATGATGGGACAGCAAGGTGGTCCGATGCAGCAGAACCCCATGCAACAAGGCGCAGCAGGTGGTAAAGGCGGTATGCCCGGAGCGCAAGGTAATCCTATGATGGGTCCGCAGGGCGGTGGTATGCCACCTTGGGCGCAAAACTTTGCACAACAACAGCAAGCACCTATGGGGCAACAAGGCGGTATGCTTGGCCCAGCCCCGAACGCTATGCAGCAGTTCTCGCAGCAGCAAGGTTTAGCAGGGCTGATGCAACCTCAACAGTCTTCAACTAACTCGTTGCAGTAATGGCTACCTCTGGCACTACCACATTCAATCTTGATCTGACCGATCTGGTCGAAGAGGCTTTCGAGCGTTGTGGTGCGGAGCTTCGTTCGGGCTACGATCTCAAGACTGCAAGGCGTAGTCTCAATTTGCTTTTTGCTGATTGGGCTAATCGCGGGATTAACCTGTGGACTGTTGCTCAGTCTTCTATTACCCTTGTTCCGGGTACTGCGACGTATGATCTCCCGGATGACACGGTAGATCTGCTTGAACACGTTATTCGTACTGGGGCAGGGAATTCATCGACTCAGGCTGACCTGTCGATCACGCGCATTTCTGTTTCCACCTATGCCACGATTCCTAACAAGTTGAGTCAGGCTAGGCCGATTCAGGTCTACATCAATAGGCAAGCACCTGTCCCCAACGTCACGGTCTGGCCCATCCCAGATGCTTCGCAACCCTACACTTTTGTGTATTGGTATCTTCGTAGAATTCAAGATGCTGGCGGTGGTGTCAACACGATGGATGTACCGTTTCGGTTTATCCCCTGCATGGTTGCGGGGCTGGCTTACTACCTTGCGCTGAAGCTTCCTGATGGGTTGCAACGTCTTGAAACCCTCAAGGCACAGTACGACGAAGCTTGGGATCTGGCATCATCTGAGGACCGCGAGAAGGCAGCGATTCGGCTCGTCCCAAGGCAGATGTTCATAAACTGATATGGGCAATAGGTTTGCTTCAGGTAAGAACTCGATTGCGATGTGTGATCGCTGTGGACAAAAGTTCAAGCTGACCGCACTCAAGAAGGAAGTTATAAAGACCAAGATCTACAACATTCTGGTGTGTATACAGTGCTGGGATCCAGATCATCCGCAACTCCAACTGGGTATGTATCCGGTAGATGATCCACAGGCAGTACGTGAACCTCGCCGGGATCAGAGCTACTACGTATCAGGTCTTACGGTCCTCGGGACTCAGGGCGAAGGTAGTCGAGTGTTTCAATGGGGCTGGAATCCGGTTGGTGGAGCCAGCAGTTTCGATACCTTGCTAACACCAAATGACTTGGTTGTACAGGGGATTGTTGGTACAGTCACGGTAGTGACGACATAAGGAGGCCACATGGCTAAGGAAAACGGTAAGTCTGACATGGCGCAAGATAAGGCTATGATCCGCAAAGGGATCGGACAGCACGAAGCGGCAAAGCATCCGGGGGGCAAGAAGACTTCCCTGAAGCTCAAAAAGGGTGGCCCCACCTCCGAGGACCGTATGCGTCTTGGTCGTGGGCTGTCTCGCGCTGCTAGTCAAAAGACGGGTTGAATCATGGCTAAGTACAGTCAAAAAGAAGACGGTAAAGAAGTCGGCCCCGCTAGTGTTTACGCAGAGCCCCACACCATGTCTGGTAAGCGGCTGGGTATTAACGACTACGGCATCAAGCCCACCATGCCCCGCAAAGAAGATTGGACACCAATGAGCGGCGTCTCGTTGGGTGACTGCGGTGGTGTAAAGACTGATGGCGTCAAGATGCGCGGTACGGGCTGCGCGACCAAAGGTACGATGTCTAGAGGTCCGATGGCATGAATTACACGGCTCTTGTGAATGCGATAAGCTCCTATACGGAGAACCAATTTGCTACGGCGGATATGAACACGTTCATTACGCAGGCAGAGCAGCGCATTTACAACAGCGTGCAGTTCCCATCGCTTCGCAAGAATGTCGTGGGGCAGACTACGGCACAAGATCAGTACTTGGATTGCCCGCTTGACTTCTTGTCGGTATACTCGATGGCGGTGTACCCCGTAGGAGGGTCGTACACGTACTTGCTGAACAAGGATGTGAACTTCATCCGTGAGGCGTACCCTTTCCCACAGACTACGGGTATGCCAAAGTGCTACGCGCTTTTCGGCCCTGCGTTTGCGGATGCCAAAGAACTTGTCTTCATCCTCGGTCCCACCCCTGACATCATCTACAACGTAGAACTTCACTACTTCTACTACCCAGAGTCGATCACCACAGTAGTAGGTGGACAGACTTGGCTGGGTGATAACTTCGATACCGTCTTGCTTTATGGCGCACTTGTCGAGGCTTACATCTTCATGAAGGGTGAGACGGACATGATGCAGGCATACGAAGGCAAATACAAAGAAGCCCTCGCACTTGCCAAGCGTCTGGGAGATGGTCTGGAGCGTCAGGATGCGTACAGATCCGGTCAATATCGTCAGCAGGTAACTTAAGATGGCGTTGACTCAGACGATGACGACAAGTTTCAAGGTTGAACTGCCGCAAGCAGTTCATAACCTCTTGTCGGACACAATTCAGATGGCGCTGTACACCGCTGAAGCAACGCTAAACGCAGACACGACTGTATACACCACAGACAATGAAGTTGTAGGGGTCGGCTATACAGCGGGCGGCATTTTGCTGACTAACGCGACTGTCCTTGCAGCGAACAATGTGGCGTACATCAGTTTCGACAACCCTGTGTTTAACGCTGCATTGACTGCGCGTGGGGCATTGATCTACAACGTAACACAAGCGGGTAAGTCTATTGCGGTTCTTGATTTTGGCGCAGACAAGACCTCTACGACTACGTTTACTGTTACACTCCCCGCAAACTCTTCAACCTCTGCACTACTTCGTATAGCATGAACACTGACACGCCTTTAATCCATACGTCGCTCGGAAATGTCCCCGTTGACTCGCTAGTCTATGAAGCGGAATGGGACATCACCCCAACGTATATTAAGTTTGTTGAGAAGTATACGGACAAGAGTAGTGGAGAGATCGTTCGTCAGAACGCTCATGTCTATAGTATGGCTGGCGTAGCGGGTGAAGCCGCTACTGGTGAAATCTAAGGAGCTAAAAAATGGCTAATACCCAAGCAATGTGTACCTCTTTCAAGTCTGAGATTCTTCAGGCTTACCACAACTTCGGCACTACGGTGGTCCGCGCAGGAACCACCGCTGATGTATTCAAAGGCGCTGTCTACCTTGCTGTTGGCACTCTCGGTGCGGGCACTACGGTGTATTCCGCAACCAACGAGATCGCAAACAGCGGTACTTACGCAGCAGGCGGGGCTACGATCACCAATGCGACCCCTCCAGCAGTTACTGGAACCACGGCGTACTGGACCCCATCCGCACAGTTGCAGTGGACTTCTGTTACGTTTGCTGCGGCAGACGCACTGCTTGTGTACAACTCTACCCAAGGTAACCGCGCTGTCAGCGTACACAACTTTGGCTCGCAGAGTGTCACCACTGGCACGTTTACGCTGACCATGCCTGTGAACGGTGCAGGTACTGCGCTTATCAATATCGCTTAAGGTTCCACGATGTCTTGGTCGGTTATTGATACTGGGCCGAGTGATTCATGGACTCCAGTTACACGCCCCACGACGATTGCCGTCAGTGGGGTGAGCGGTACGACGATTGTACGGGACATAGAACCCGGAATCCCAAAGTCCCTGTCTGGCGTTAGCATATCGGGAAGCGTTGGTAATCTCGATAACGTCCAGCAAGATGCCCCATCAGCCGTCTCTGCCACGGGCAGCGCAGGTACGCCCACTGCTTTTGCTACGCCCTTTGTTACGGTAACCCCTACAGCCGTCAGTGCTACGGGGTCCGTGACGACCTTCGCTCGACAAACTCTAAAGCAGTTGACGGGGCGCTCTGCTACAGGGACTCCGGGATCGGTTGGGGCCGTATCTGTAAACACCAACACGCAGGCGCTCTCGGGGGTTAGCGCAACCGCCAGTATTTCGAGCCTTGCTACTAGGCTAGTGACTAGAGATGTCACGGCGGTTAATGCGACCTCTAGCGTAACCACGTTCACTGAAGAAAATAGAAAGGCACTTACCGGAACATCCGCAACGGCGTCGATTACGTCAGTGATAGACGAAGTCTCCGACGAGCTTCTTCCTGTCAGTGCCACAAGCAGTGCTGGCACGCTCGGTAGACAGACAGCAAAAGCCATAACAGGTAATACTGCAACTGGCTCTGTGGGCACTATTACGGCAGTCTTACGCCAGACGGTAACTATAACAATTACGGCCAACTCAACTGGCCCGGCTACGCTCAACGTAGCGACTTTTGCTTCCACCAACCTAACCAAAACTACATCTGGTACGTATTCGGCGGGACTTACAAACATTAACGTCATTGTTAATAATGTTTATATTTACTCCGATATTATAGGGACTCCCGCCCTCACACTTAGCGGCGGAACTGCTGGAGATGTGCTCACCTTCACAAACAACGGTCTCATCATGGGACGCGGTGGTAATGGTGGTGGGAGTAACGGGTCAAACGCAGTCTACGCAGGGCCGGGAGTAGGTAGTACGGCGCTTAAAATAGGCTTCGCTACTACAGTCGTTAAAGGCGCGGGCTCTTATATTGGTGGCGGCGGCGGTGGCGGTGGCGGGCATATCACTACTGGCGGTGGGGCTGGGGCAGGGGGCGGTATTGGGGGTAGTGGCTTCTCTACAACAGGACCAATTTTTGCTGGTGGCGGTAGTCCCGGCGGCTTAGGGGGTAATGGGTCTGTAGGCGGAACTAATTCTTCTGGTGGCACTACTCTCGTATCAGGTGGGGGTGGGGGCGGTAGGATATTCCCCAGTAGCGCATCGGGGGTAGTTACCAACACTGCCATTGGGCAAACAAAAGGGGGGCTGGGCGGCAGTGGTGGCGGTGGGGGAAGCGCTTCTAACTACACTGGTGGCGCTGGCGGAGGTGGTGGCGGTGGTTGGGGGGCTAGCGGCGGAACAGGCGTTGCTTGGGCTCCCATTACTTATCCTTTTTCATCAGGTAATGGCGGGGGTACGAATACCGCTGGAACAAGTGCCACAACTACTGGGGGAACTGTTGTTGCCTCAAATGCTGGTGCGGCTGGTGGCAAGGCGATTGACTTTAGCGGCTTTAGTGTAGGCATTTCCGGGTCAGGTACTACCTACGGAGCAACGTCATGATAATCACACAAGATTCACTACTTGCGGTTCAAGGATGCCCCACTATTGTTCAGCATCTGATTGATTCTGGGTATGACGGGCTGACACGCCTCCAATTTGTGCAGAAACTGCAACAGGACGCAGACATGGAACTGCACCCACAATGGTGGGCAACTTGGGGCAGGGTATACCTCTACAACGGAGATGCGATTGTAAGACTAGGTGAATTTACTAGGAAACAACGGTACATACTTCAGGGGATGAACATCTCAGAAGGAGAGTTCCCCATATTCACTAACTTGCAAGACGCCGTATCCGCTATACAGCAGAAGCAAGCAGAACAAATGGCATCGGAGGAGTGGACGTTCCACGTTCAAGCCATGTGCCCGGAAGGTGGGGATGTGCATACGTTGGAGAACTGCGATTTGGATGGGGATGGTGTCTTTGACCACCCAGTTGACTGCTACCAAGTCTTTAACTCCGCGACAGGACAGTACGAGTGCTTTGACACTTTTGAGCCCGCCAAACTAAGATGCGAGGAATTGAGGACTGAAAGGTCCACGCTGGTATATGCGTCTTACTGGCTTATGGAAGAAGTCCAGCAGATCAATGACCCAGAAGAAAACCCTTCTGGGTGGACTCGTTGTGATATGGGTGAGGTGTTGAATTACGGGGGCTGAGATGATTGACGCAAAACCAGTAGATTCTGAAGTGCTTTCTCTACTCATCAAGAGTCTTCCGGGCATCCCTAGTGAGTTGGAGTTGTACAACTTTGCGCGTTCTATTGAAATTCTTCACGGGATCGGCGCTGACTCTCCACCTCTACCCGCTACACAAGAACCACGCTTCATATAAGTAAGGAACTCCATGAGTACGTACTCACCAAATCTTCGTTTTGAACTCATTACTACTGGTACGCAGGCTGGTGCATGGGGCAATTCCACTAACACGAACATCGGCACGCTGGTTGAAGCTGCGGTGTCTGGGTATAACACGGTATCGGTGACCACTTCATCGCAGGCGTTTACCGCGCTTTATGGTGCGGCAGACCAGTCTCGCAATGCGATGATTCGGTTGACTACGTCCACGGTTGCGGCTTTTGCGGTCTACGCGCCCCCCGTAGCAAAACAATACACGATCTTCAACGACACCGCCTACGTTGCTACGATCTACAACAGCACGGTGATTGGAAATACAACGGCAGCGGGTACTGGGGTTGCTATCCCTGCCGGGGCTACGATGACTGTGTGGAGTGACGCGACGAACTTCCGTCAGCAAAACACGCACTTCATCTCCCCCACGATGTCATCTCCGGTAATGTCCGGTACTCCACTCGCTCCCACCGCAACCGCAGGTACGAACACACTGCAACTTGCATCTACGGCGTTTGTTCAGTCGGCGATTGCTGCTGCTGCGCTGGTACTCTACCCTGTTGGTTCGGTTTACCTCAACGCCACGAACAACACGAACCCTGCAACCCTGCTTGGTTTTGGTACTTGGATAGCGTTCGGTGCGGGTAGGGTTCCTGTAGGCTTTGATGGTACAAACCCACTGTTTGACGCCGCAGAAGAGACAGGCGGCTCTGCGGATTCAGTAACTGTCTCGCACACGCACACAGCGTCAACGCCTCTCTCAAATACAACCCACACGCACTCGGGAACCACTGCGGGGGGAGGGTCGCACAATCACTGGATTGCGTCTGATGTTAATAGTGGCGGCAGCAATATCACATCCGGTACAACAGCATTTCGGCAAAAAGATGATTCCGGGGACTCGAACTATAGATTAGCAGGTGATACCACTGCCGCAACAGTAGGGCTTACCAACACCGTCGCTAACCACACCCACACAATCACCACAGGCAACAACTCCGTAACACCGACTGCTGCCACTACCGTTACCGCTGCGGGCGTTGCAGGTACGAACCTAAACTACCAGCCGTACATCACTGTGTATATGTGGAAACGGACGGCGTAATGAATGAACTGCTCAAACTTCTTGGAAGCGTTGCCCCTGCTCTTGCAACTGCTGTTGCTGGCCCCTTGGGTGGTATGGCTGTATCGGCTATTGCTTCTAAGCTGGGTGTAGCAGATACCGTCGAGGCGGTCACCAAAGCCATTTCTGCTGATCCCGACGCTGCTTTGAAGTTGGCTCAGATTGATTTAGACAAACTGAAAGCGGAGTACGCCAACACTGCCGACGCTAGGGCCATGCAGGTCGCTGCGCTTAATCAGTCAGATGTGTTTGCCAAGCGGTTCACCATGTACCTGACAGCCTTCTGGTCAGTCTGTGCGGCGATCTACATTGGCTTTATTACGTTTGGAGTAATTCCAGATAATAACGTCCGGTTCGCCGACACCATCCTCGGGTTCATCCTCGGTACGGTCATTGCCACCATGCTGAACTTCTGGTTTGGATCGAGCATTGGCAGCAAGGAAAAGGACAAGAAATGAAGATAGCAGACTACATCACCGTCATCTGCTGCTTGTCGTTGGCCTTGGTACTTGTAGCTACCTGCGGGGCGTCTTTGGTTGGCTTGTTTGACAGCAGCGTAGACAACAACGAGTTGTTCAAAATGCTCCAGCCATCGTTCAATACCATTGTCGGTGCATTTGTTGGAACCATCGCTGGTATCAAGATGGGCAAAGAGAACAAGGATAACGAGGACAAGAAATGAATACCAACTTCGATGCTTGCTTCAGCCACCTCATCAAACACGAAGGAGGCTACGTTAACCACCCCAGCGATCCGGGAGGGAGAACAAACCTTGGAGTTACCCAAGAAGTGTGGGAAGATTGGACTGACCGTAAGGTAACCGAAGAAGAGATGAAGGAGCTTACACCAGCCAAGGTTTCGCCACTCTACAAAGAAATGTACTGGGATCGGATCAAAGGGGATCAACTGCCCCGTGGGGTTGACTACTGTGTGTTTGATGCAGCGGTAAATAGCGGGGTACGCAGAGCTTCGCAGTGGCTTCAAACCGCACTGGGTGTTACAGCAGACGGCTCCATTGGCCCACAAACTCTTGCTATTGTGTTGTTGGCAGCACCAGACACCGTCATTATCAACTACAGTGCCCAGCGTCTGAAGTTCCTGCAAGGGCTGTCCACATGGGCGACGTTTGGTAGGGGCTGGGAACGTAGGGTTGCCGAAGTAAAAGCCACCGCGCTTTCAATGTGAGGCATCTATGCCACTACAGAAACTCCAGTTCAATCCCGGCGTAAACAGGGAAACCACCTCTTACGGCAACGAAGGTGGCTGGTATGAGTGCAACAAGATCCGCTTCCGTTCTGGTCAACCAGAGAAGATGGGGGGCTGGGTCAGTGACAGCGGTGTTCTATCTACTGAGATCGCAGGGGTCACTACTGATGTATCGGTTCCGCCTACTGGTACGCTTTGGGGGGTAGCGCGGGCGCTCTGGAACTGGGTCACGTTATCAGCCTACAACTTACTCGCCGTCGGGACTAACCTCAAGTACTACATCCAGAACGGTCCCGGTGGCGCGTTCTATGACGTTACGCCACTACGCATACTTCCTACGCTCGCCACCAATGCGTTCACGACCACAAACACCTCTACGCAGGTTCAAGTTAATTACCCTTCTCACGGCGCTCAAACAGGTGACTTTGTAACCATCTCTGGAACTACTGGCGCTGTTAATGGCATTTCAGCGGCTACGATGAATGGTGAGTACCAAATCACCTACAACGACTCAAACACCTTCTACATTACTGTAGCTACAGCCGCTACAAGTACGGGAACTCCAGCGGTAAACGCAACCTTTGCGTTTCAGATCACCACAGGTAATGAGATATACACCCTCGGTGTGGGTTGGGGTTCGGGGGCTTGGGGCGGAACAGTTACCAGCGTTGCGACGACTACGCTTGGGGCAGTAACCCAGACTACGCTTAACGGAACTATTACTGCTACTGCCACTTCCATCGTTCTTACTAGTGCGACTGGGTTCGCCGCTCCGGGCACAATCGTTGTAGATAACGAACTGATTACTTTTTCTGGCGTTTCTACAAACACCCTTACTGGGTGTGTTCGCGGGACTGGCGGTACTTTTGCCGTAGCACATACCACAGGTGCTATCACCCAACTAGTCACTACGACGATTACAGTAGCTAGTACCACAGGCTTTGGCGCTTCAGGAACCTTCCTGATTGACTCAGAGTTGATCTCCTATACGGGGACTTCACCAACCACGTTCACTGGCTGTACCCGCGCTGCTAGCGGGACTTCCCCCGCTGTACACCTTACAGGCGCTGTCATCCAGTTGTCTACTTTATTCACTGGCTGGGGGCTTGCATCGACATCCGGTGTGGGTATTGGCTTGCAGATGCGCTTGTGGAGCCAGTCTAACTTCGGTGAGAACCTCGTTTTCTGTGCTCGCGGTGGCCCGATGTACTACTGGGACACCAACCCAGCCCCCACTATTTTTGATCGTGGTGTGGTTATTGCAGCGGGCACAACCGTGGGCGGGGCTCCGGTGGACTCTACCTGCCCCTCAGTAGTTAACTTCGTACTTGTCTCTGACGCTTCACGCTTCGTGATTGCTCTTGGATGTAACGACCCTACGGGCACATACGCCACCATTGCGCTTGATCCAATGCAGATTCGCTGGTCGGATCAGGAAAGCTACTACACATGGAATCCCGCAACGACTAACCAAGCGGGTGACTACCGTTTGAGCCACGGCTCATCTATCGTCACGGCTATCCAAACTCGGCAAGAAATTCTGGTATTTACCGATTCTGCTTTGTACGCTATGCAGTACCTTGGCCCACCCTATGTGTGGGGCTTTCAAATCCTTGAAGACAACATCTCTATCAATGGTCCCAATACCGTTGCTACCGCTAGTAATATCACTTACTGGATGGGTATGGACAAGTTTTTCATGTACTCGGGCCGAGTACAAACTTTGCCATGCACGCTACGCGAGTATGTGTTCACGGACATCAACTTATCCCAAGCGTATCAGTTCCACGCAGGTACTAATGAGGGCTACAGCGAAGTCTGGTGGAGCTACTGCTCTGCGAATTCTACAGTCGTAGATCGGTATGTTGTCTATGACTACTTGGATCAAGTCTGGTGGTACGGAGACTGGGC